>Ga0307988_1000031_pt1 | contig 123768 bp, 101 predicted proteins | sample EllFjometagen183_FD_203166 | JGI IMG/M metagenome (GOLD analysis project Ga0307988, IMG submission 203166) | Marine microbial communities from Ellis Fjord, Antarctic Ocean - #183 | ecosystem: Environmental > Aquatic > Marine > Unclassified | place: Southern Ocean | collected 2014-10-08 | reverse complement strand
TTGAAATCCTTTTACAGTTGTTTTTGGTTGTTAAGAACCAAGCTTACTGTAAAAGGGATCAGGGGTGGTACATTTTTACATGATCATTACCTCTCTTACTGGTACGTTTTTACTTTAGCAAAGCTAGGAGTCCATGAAACACAGATGACACTGTTGATGTAGAGAGCCGCGCCACTAAAAAAATGTTTCACTTCGAATGGCAGATTTATTTCCGACTCTATTTCTAAATTGTTTATCAGGCTTAATAGCTTATCAAAATATTCTTTAGCCATATCTCTAAATCCGTATGACTGTTTATGAAGGGTTTTAATCTTGTTATTCACTCCTTCGATTATATTTGTTGAAATCGAATAATCATAATGGTTCAGGATGCTTTGAAAATGCTTCTGATGGATTTTGCAAACCGTTACAGCATTTGAATGCCAGATTGTTCGACTTTGGCTATCCAGCTCATTCCAAAACTTAAAGCGTCCCTTTTTTTGAGGCTCCAATCTTATGAATATTTGCTGTGATTCGCAGCAATTCAGATTAAATTTTTATTTAGTCAGATCACAGCTGGCAAAACCAACACCAAAATCTCCAGTACCCCCGAAATCATTACCGGAAAAATATAGCATTAACAGGGATCCGTTAAGGTAGGGGATAGGAGAGTGTATCCCATTATTTACCCAGGGGAAATCGCCTTTTGTATAGGTGTAAGTGGAATCCTGTACCCAGTTCGTTTCTCCATCAGCGGAAGAAGCATGGTGGATATGAATCATCTCCCATGGGTCCTTTACAACAGAAAAATACAGGTGCACCTTCCCCTCAATAGCAATCGCCGCAGGAGTGGTGTAACCATACCAATCCACCCTTGGATATATTGACTGATCGGGTTCCAGCACGCTTTCGGGAGTTGTCCATGTCTGTCCATCCCAGTCGCCATTGCCGTCTAATACGGTTTTTGTTAAACCAATGACTTGAAGGGTGGTATTTACACCTAGATTTGCACCAACTGCCGTGAAGTAGAGATATAGTTGGTTGTTATAAATTACAGGAGCTGGTTCAGCAACAATACTTTCATTAAACTCTAAAAAGACCCCTGTTGGTGATAGAATTGGATTACTTGCATTACGTGTCCATGTTATTCCCCCGTCAATGGAAGTTGCGTGGCCTATGCGATAACGGGCAGAATTAGCAAATCCCCCATCATATCCCGTATAGAAAAGGTGATGTTTTCCTTGAAACTCAATGACTGCCGGAGTTTCTGTTCCGCTGCTATCCCAGTCGGAAACAGTGGCTGATCGTTTAAAAACTGGAATATTAGGATTTGGGGTCCAGGAGATCCCATCATCGGATTCCAGGCGATAGATACGAATATCAGGGTCGGGCGGATCATCAGCACTTGGAAAATCGTCAGCAGCTGAAACAAACATGACGATCTTAGTCCCTATTTTTAAAACATGGGGGTCAGCCCAGCGTGGAGTCCAGGAATCAACAGATGAATCTTCATCAATATCAAATATCCCATCCCACTGAATGTCTACTGATTCTAAAACGGGATTACCGGCGTAACCAGTATAGCAATTGGGGGTCGGGTCATGTATTGTTACAGTCGCCGGTGGATTTATAGCGGCATCATCATCGACACAACTGTAGAGAGAAAAAACAATTAGTAACATAAAGATGACTTGATTCATTTTTTTCATAACGTCTCTTTAAGAATCGGCTTTAATTTAGGCTATTTTTGGTTCATCCCCATAGTTGATACTTTAAACGATCTGTGCTTCAACTATGTTTAACTGATCTTCAAATGAATCAGTGGAATTTTGCATAAACGGAACCTCCGAGTCTTTTTGCGTTATTGTCCGCTGCAGCATTTTCAAAACCCCCAACTGCTATTTCATACGGGCCTGGAAAAACTCCATCGGCTGGGGAGGCGGCTTGATCTCGTCCCTTTGAATCAGGTTGACGGCGTCTGAATCACAACCCGGCACACAGATGCCACAGCCCAGGCATTTGGTAAGATCCACTTCCGATATCGCATCAATAACCCTGATGGCATTCACTGGGCATCGCTCTTCGCAGGTACCGCAACCGATACACTCATCAGCATCCACCTGGGCGAGATAATTAGAATAGGAGAGAATATCGAGCCCGGAACTTTCGTTGATGGGTACCAGGAAGGCACAGCAGCACCCGCAGCAGTTGCAGATCGTATGCATGTGTCCTTCAATGTTATCGATAATGTGCACCAACCCTTCATCATCCGCTACTTTTAGAATCTGCAGGGTCTCTTCCTTCGAAATCTCCCTGGCCAGTCCGTGCTCCACCATATACCGTCCCATGGACCCGAAATGGAGGCAGTTCTCAGTGGAGTAGTCGCAGCCATCGCCCAGATACTCAGCCATTTTCCTGCAAGGGCAGTGGGCCACCGCCCTATAACTGGACGCATCCACAAATGGTTCGATGGCATCAAATGGCAAAACCCCTGACTCATCCTTCACCGAAGTTTCGACTGGGATAACGCGCATCAACGGCATCCCCCTGGCCATTTCCTCGTTCCAGCCCTCGTTACGGTATGAGCGCCACAAGGGTGCCAGCTCTTGCGCCTGCTCGGTTTCCCTACCATGCCAGATGGGGGTTTCAGCCCAACCGACAAGGGAGGGCAACAACCGGTATCTTTTGCCAACACCTGGTTTCGTGTCCCTGAAGACCGTTCCCCCTTCAGCCATTCCGTCCAGCAGGGGCTCCAGCTTATCTCCCAATTCCGGATAGAGCTGCTTCGCTTCATCCAATGGTGTGTTTTTGAATGGAAAAGTTAGTGCAATTTCGGCTTCGTCGGGATTGAACAGCAGCATCAGGATCTTCAGCAGGGATTTTGTCTTCGGTGCGCCAACAATCTGTCCTGAGTCAAAACGATCTGCCAGTTTTTCATATAGTTCAAGTTTGCTCATGAGAATCTCCATCAAAATATTCGTTCATAAAAGCCTGTAGACAAGTGTCCTTTGTCATCGACATTTCAAGGTGAGATCGTCCAGAAAACATCATTTACCATATCAGCCTGATAAGTCCGACATGGCTGAGAACCTTTCACAATAAGAACTTGGTGTCAACGAAGTATATTCCTTAAACAGACGGCTGAAGGAGCGGCTGTCCTTATAGTCCACCTGGTAGGTAATTATATCGCACCCAGGTATTGGGACAGATTTTGTGAGATCAGATATTCCTGAAACAGTTTAATTGACCAAATTTAGGGAGAGGAACAGTGAGCATTAAGAAGTGAACATACAGCCCATATTTCAAAAACAAGGTCGTACTGAAGCTTCTTTAAGTCAAACTACTCAGCAGAAAATATATGGAAACCAAACTGCAAGAGATCGCAGAACCATCAGCTAACAGGTTCCTTATCTTTTAAAGATGATTCGATGATGACCGAACGATTCGAATCTTTTTGAAGAATGAATGTCGAGATTGTCGAAATCAGAATACCCGGAATAATGTTGGTAGCTATTTGGGATTGATCAAACAGTATGAGCAGTATCGCGATCATTGCGGGATTAAGATAGATATAAGCCATTACCCGGCTGGGGCCGATGATGACCGTAGCTTTCTGGTATAGATAGACGGTTGTGAGGGTCGCAAAAATGATTAGATAGGCAATATAAAGAGTTGATTCTCTTCCCAACAGTCCCCATTGCAGCGGTTGGCCAATCAATGCCAGTGCAATAGACATCCAAACTGAACCGCTGACCAGAATACAGAAAACCAGCGTAATCATCTGGTCATTCCGGTAGAGCGCCTTCATAGAGATGGAATAAAAGCACATTGATAGAGCCCCAGCGAGAAAAATATAGTCCCCTCTGTTTATTGAAAATGAAAGTAGCAGATCGATTTGTCCATTAAAAATAACCCAAACAGTACCAACAGCCCCAAAAATATAAGCTGCCAGCTTGATGTTGCTGATCTTTTCCCTAAACAGGAACAGGCATAATATGGCGGTTGTAAAAGGGACCAGTGTATGCAAAGTACCTGTATTCAGTGATGTTGTCGTCTTAAGTGATTCAAAAAGGCAAACGAAGAATATAGAGAAGAACAAACTGATTATTGAGGCCCTTGGCAACGTTACCAGAATTTTTCTTCTCGATTCTGTCTTGAACAGGACGAAAGGAAATAAAACAAGCGCAGAACCGACAAAACGCAACAGTGTGAGGGATATCGGATGTATAATGCCGGACACTTTTTCAGAAACGATAAAAGATCCGGCTATTAAAAGAGTGGCCAGTAATACAAGTAGATGAGATTTAAGAATGGTTCGATTCAATCAGGTCTCCGGGGCAATGAACAATAAGTATTTATCGAAACGGATAGGGTAACACCTCACCGTCAAATCCGCTCGCCTTCAGGCTTGTCTGGGAATAGATTTTCAGGAACAACCTTTTGGCAACAGTTCATCAGGTTTGTATCAGAGAGCTGTTCCTAAATACCTAATGTCCCTTTGGTGTACGATATACCGCATTCAGTTTGTTACACAACTGAAGAGCCTCCAGTATATTATCTTTCGCTATATGAAGGCCAGTGTTACATTATGTGGTGCTGTTATTGTTTTTATGGAATTAAATTGGTAAACAGAACGTTTATGTCCGAGGGCGATGTTTTCCAGTAACAAAACTATATTTTGATCTGAAATGAGATTGGATAGTTTTGAGGAAGATTTTAGGTAAGGCGCCTTGTCATACCCTTAATTTTTAGATTAACGAGGAAATTGTTACCGTTTTCTGGTTCTCCGAATACCGAGTTTATTCATCCTGGCATATAGTGTGGTTCGTTTCATTGCTAATATGTCGGCTGCACCATTGATACGGCCATTGGTTTTTTCCAGAACCTTCTGAATATATCGCCGCTGCATCTCTTCCATGCTTGGCATATCCAAAAAAACTTCGGCGTCAGATATTCTCAAGGTGCTGGGCAGATCAAGAGACGGTTTATTGCCGTTGGACAGAATGACAGCCCGTTCAATGATATTCTTCAGCTCACGCACATTTCCCGGCCAGGAATAAGCCATCATTTTTGTTTCATCAACAGAATCAAATCTCATCTCAGATACGCCATACTGTTTGCAGTATCTTTCCAGGAAATGATCAGCCAACAGGACGATATCCTGTCCCCTTTCCCGCAGAGGGGGTAATTCACAGGTTATGACATTCAAACGGTAGTATAAATCCTGCCGAAAACGACCAGCGGCCGTTTCTTCTGCCAGATCTCTATGGGTAGCGGCCACCAGCCTGAAATCTGAATGGATGAATTGTGTTCCCCCGACACGGTAAAACTTCCCGTTTTCCAGGGCCCTCAGGAGCTTCGCCTGCGCTGGGAGAGGTAGTTCCCCAATTTCATCGATGAACAAGGTGCCCTCGTGAGCCAGTTCGATCTTTCCTTGCTTGCGCTGAACCGCACCGGTGAAAGCACCTTTCTCATGACCAAACAGTTCACTTTCCACCAGGTTTTCCGGGATGGTAGTTGCATCTACGGTGATTAGTGAGCCTGCAGCGCGATTGCTTGTCGTATGGATTCGATTAACCAACAGTTCCTTACCGGTCCCAGTTTCACCGGTAACCAATAACGTAGCTTCCGAAAGAGCAGCGATCTGTGCGTTGCTTAACATTTCATCCATTTTTGGATCGTTGGTAATAATGACTTCTTTTTCGGATTCGACGAATTGAGTCGATTTAAATGATCGAAACCGGTTGACCTCTGCCTGCATACGAATCAACTGTTGCGATTCCCGGATAACATTAGTCAAATGATTGGTAAAAATTTCAATAAACCGCAGTGGTATATGATCTACCATGCTTCGTACAAATGAGTTTTCAAAATAACCGACTCCCTGTACCTCGGTCCCCATATTGATGGGAAACACCAGCACCGTTTTCGGTTTTGAACGGTCGGTATTTTTTCTATCGGAATCAAAAGATTCAACAATGACTTGTTTTTCCTTGAAAGCCCTTTTGACCAGAGACATTCCGTTGCTGAAACCCTTTGATTCGGTTTCCTGTCGGGTCAGGTTACACCCGCTTAAAAATTGTAGCTTCCGATTCGGTTTCCCGGGCTCATTCCTGAATAGCGCACCCCGCTCAGCCCCGAAGAACTGAAGCAGTTTGGCAACCATATCGTAAAACAGACTGTTCTCATCATCCGGATTATCCAATTCATTTAACAGCTTGAAATATTGTTCAACGCGGATTTGAAAGGTGTGCAGGGTGTCTGGAATGGTATTCTCGGCCTTGAGTATCTCGTGAATATCAGGCGGTAAAAAATCAGGTCCCAAACACATCATTTCAGCATTTTGAAATACCTCAAGTGCCAACACTTTTGCTTTTTCAGATTCTCCGTCACGTTGGTAGAGGCGGACCAATGAGATCATCGTGTTATTCAGTGCAAATTTAAAACCGTCGCGCTCAAGTTCGTTTTTGATGATTTCCAGATCCTTACTAACCTTGGATGCTGGTTCTCCATTTTTCAGTCTTTGATCGGTTTTCCATCTTAAAGACAGTGCCCTGAATGGATGGGATTCGTTCATGACACCGATTTCCTGAGTCAGCATGTTTTTAAAATTCCATATCTGTGATACCGGCTCATAACCCAGATGGTAAAACTCTATCATCAATTCCATGCAGAATAGAGCTGTCCAGGCTGGTGCAGACGTGGCCTCTTTCTCTTTTTTGAACGCTGTTGTCAACGTGCGATATGACTTTTCAACCTGGTTTTTTGAATAGAGATAAATAGCCAGCCCCGATCTGGCTATAAAGAGGGCATATTCGTTGTTGCTTACAAGTGATTCCTCGATGACCGCATTGACATGGTAAGCAGCGTCATCTTGTTTTTGAATGACTGCCAGCACCAATCCCAGAATTGCCCTGGTGATAAGTGCAATGCCCGGCCAACCCTTGGTTTCAGCCAGAAACCAGTAGTTCTTTAAAAGTCCGAGAGCTCGAGCTGTCTGACCGGTCATAAAAAGAGATATACCGAAGTACCACAGCATCACCGGATAAAAAAGCAACTGGTCTTCATTCTGGATAAAATTCTGTTCAGCTCTTTCAAAGTGAACTATGCCTTTATCAAATTGCCCCATTTGTGTGTAATAAAATCCGAGAAGCTCAGCCGCTGCCTTAAGTATATCAGTGTCTCCCAGGGATTCCACTTTTTTCTTCCCAATGTTAAGATGCCTTTCCCCATCGACATTGTTTCCGAAATAGGCTTCCAATCGCCCCAGGTGCAGGTTGCCCAATGCTGAAAAGCGCTGGTCACCAAAAGACTCGGCAAGCTCGACAGCGGTCTGCAAATAGCTCAACAGGGGGCGCATACCTCTTCCCACTACGAATGAAAGGTTTGAAAACTCCAAAACGGACTTCAGAAAAAGCGCTTCTCCTCCAGTTCTGCCATTGGTGATATGATGATTTAGTCGCCGGACCGCTCGCCCGAGATACTGGTATGCCAAGTCATGATCACCTTTTGCCAGGAATGAATGGGCAAGGTCTGTCTCCATTTCAGAAGCCTCCATGTTGTTTCCGGTATCAGACAACAATTTGATCATCACGCGTTTATCCATCTGTCTATAAAGCTTCCTTGCTTGAATGTGGTTCAACAATGCTGATATCCGATCCGGTGTATTCAGCAATTGTAGCTCGTACCGAACGCTTTCAGGTACTGCTTCGGACAGGCCGATCAGATCATCTTCAGTTATGTGCACCCATCCTTCGGCCTCTGATTGTTCTAATAAATGAATCAGCGATTTGGACTTTAGCGGTGTCAGTTTAGAGCAAATTGAAACCGGAATTGGAACCCCGCAAACTTCCAGATTCGCTAAAAATAGCCATTGTTCCGGTGTGAAATCTGATAAATGAATGCTCATGATATTAGAGTCCTGTTGAATTGAACGTACTCTTGCAACGGCCTGCAATGGGATTTTGTTAATATTTCGACATAAAGGGTTCCGAATATTTCCACTTCTGACTTACTAAACTGGCTAGCCAATATCATATAGTAATGTATGTCGCTAAAAATATGGGATATTTTAGCCATTTCAAAAATCCGAAAAGCTTTAGTCTGCATCATGCCTTTAAAACAACATTTTGGTCAAGATTTAGCGTCAATATATGGACAAGTGAATGTTCATTATTTGGTCATTTAAATAAATGGCTAATAACCTCCTTATGAAAAAACAATTTATATCAGTATGATAAGTTGTTTGATATCTCGGTATGCTCGTTGCAGTTCAAAACAACAAGGTGAGTGTAACGGCTCTGTCCTTGACACTCTGTGCGACAACTATTTTATGTGATCCCAATGTTTCCGTGGTGAATGGTTTTAAAAAAACCGCTGGCAAGATCGGGGCTAACGAGAAGGAGAAAAAACGATGACTGACAAAGACTTATTATATGAAGTGAAGGACCAGGTTGCCTGGTTGACGATTAATCGGGAAGCAGCCCGTAACTCTATCAGTGCCCAGGTAACGGATTTGTTCTTCGAATATTTGGAAGCTGCGGAAAAGGACGTTGACGTCAGAGCGATTTGTATTACGGGTGCCGGGGAGAAGGCATTTTGTTCCGGCGCTGACCTGAGCGGTGCCATGACTGATGGGGGTGGCAAGGATCCATTCCAGCGATACGCTGACCTGCTGAAGCGAATTGCCGGCTTTCCGAAGCCGACGGTTGCCCGAATCAATGGATACTGTCTGGCGGGCGGAACCGGTTTTATGCTGGGTTGTGACATTGTGATCGCCAAAGAGGAGTCGAAGTTTGGAACACCCGAGGTGAATGTGGGCCTGTTTCCCATGATGATCGGTGCTATGATTTTCAGAAATGTGCCTCGTAAGAAGGCCATGGAGATGGCGCTCCTGGGTGATCGCCTGACTGCCCAACAGGCTCTTGAGATGGGGATGGTAACCCGTGTTGTACCGGCAGATCAGCTGGACAGCGAGGTCCAATCCGTACTGAAGACCTTGGCAGAGAAGAGCCCGATCGGATTGAAGATGGGGAAAGAGGCATTTTCTCAAGCGTCTGATATGTCATTGAACGATGCGCTTGACTTTCTCTCGAAAAAACTGGTGGAAGTCACAACTACTGAAGATGCCAGGGAGGGCATCACAGCGTTCATTGAAAAACGTAAACCCACTTTCATTGGCAAATGAGTTCGATTTGACCCATCAAACGTAATTGACAGACAACGTCACAAATTAAAAGGGAGTAAATATGCCAGTTTTTGAATCTCTACTCAATCCTCAATCTGAAACTTTCTCAGCAAATGCTGAACGAATGACCGCCGGAGTCGACGAGGTCCGTGGAATCGAACAGCGTGTTATTGAAACAGCGGAAGCTAAGGTTCCGCGGTATAAGAAGAGAGGTTATATCAGCCCTCGTGAACGTCTCAACCTGCTCCTGGACCCCGGCGCACCGTTTCTGGAACTGTTTTCAATAGCCGGTTATATGCAGGGAATGGACACGGATGGTTCGATGGCCGGTGGGAGCTGCATTGGTGGTATCGGATACGTGGAAGGCACGCGTTGTATTATATTTGCTGATGATTTTTTGACCAAGGGGGGGACAATCACCCGTTATGGCGGTGAAAAAAGGGTTAAAATGCAGCTGATGGCACTTCGTCAGAAGATGCCGTTGGTGGTTCTGGCCCAGAGTGGGGGAGCTGACCTCAGAGAGACAGGGGATGGATTTGGCCCATCCGGCGTTATTTTTGCGAACCAGTGTCGGTTATCGGCAGCCGGTATTCCTCAAATTACTGTCGTGCACGGCAGTGCAACGGCCGGTGGTGCGTATCAGCCTGGTTTGTCGGACTATATAGTGATGATCCGAAAACAGTCGACGGTTTATCTGGCCGGCCCTCCTCTATTAAAGGCAGCAACAGGGGAGATTGCCACAGACGAGGAGATCGGTGGCGCTGAACTGCACAGTGCCATATCTGGCGTTTGCGATTTCCTGGCAGAGAATGACGCCGACGGGATTCGAATCGCCAGGGAGATCATGAAAAAACTGCAATGGAACAAAAATCTGCCGATAGTTGAAAAAAAATCATATAAAGAGCCTCTCTATTCTCCGGAAGAATTAATTGGCGTGGTTCCGGTTGATCCCAAAACACCCTATGACGTCCGTGAGATTATTGCTCGGATTGCTGATGGTTCCGAATTTCTGGATTTTAAGCCGGAATATGACAGTGGAACGGTCTGCGGCTTTTTTGAGTTGCAGGGACATAGCTGTGGCGTCCTGGGCAATAACAGCCCCATCACTGCTAATGGAGCAGCCAAGTCCGCACAGTTTATGCAGCTTTGTGATCAATCCGATACCCCCCTGCTCTTTTTGCACAATACGACCGGTTTCATAGTAGGAACCGAACCGGAACGAGCAGGCATTAACAAACATGGTTCTAAAATGATCCAGGCTGTCACCAACTCACACGTTCCAAAATTATCGATTGTGGTTGGCGGTTCATATGGTGCCGGAAATTATGCCATGTGTGGGAGAGGCATGGAACCTGACTTTATGTTTGCCTGGCCGCACAGTGTGGTGTCAGTCATGGGGCCCGCCCAGGCCGGTAGTGTGCTTCGGCAGGTAGCAGAAGCCCGCATGAAAAAGGCTGGGATGATGGACGAGGCATTTCTGGATAAGCTCGAGGCCGATACCCGCAAGGATATGGAGGATCGCTCTCATGCCCTGGCCAATACCGCACGACTATGGGACGACGGACTGATTGATCCCCGGGATACTCGAAGTATCCTTGGCTTTGTACTGGATGCATGTCTGGAGGCGAAAAGACGGATTGTACACCCCAACACATTTGGTGTCGGAAGAATGTAGCTGTTGAAAAACATACGACAACTATTATCCGTACTCAGCCAGTCAAACCTAAATTGTAATACAATGTCGTTAACCTAAGACTCATTTTATTTTTCAAGTCCCCTTCGAGAAGGGGAACATACAGCTGAAGTTAGCGATACGATATTATTACACACCATATCAAGGACAAGACAATGATTAACAAAATACTAATCGCCAACCGGGGTGAAATCGCCGTTCGTGTTATGCGAACCGCTAAAGATAACGGGTACCGCACAGTTGCTGTTTACAGTGAAGCTGATGCCGATGCATTGCACGTGCGAATGGCAGATGAAGCCGTCTGCATCGGTCCACCGGCAGTAAATGAATCATACCTGGTTGCTGAAAAAATATTGGATGCCGCTAAGCAAACCGGTGCCGATGCCATTCATCCGGGCTATGGCTTTTTATCTGAAAATGCTGATTTTTCAGATGCCTGTGAGCAGGCCGGGATCAGTTTTATCGGCCCTGATGCCCACGCCATCGAACTGATGGGTAGCAAGCGCCTCTCAAAAATCGCCATGCTGGAAGCGGGAGTTCCCTGCATCCCTGGTTACCAGGGGGAAGATCAATCTGACGCGGTTCTGAAGGTTGAGGCGGATAAGATGGGATTTCCGGTGATGGTTAAAGCATCCGCCGGTGGTGGCGGAAGGGGCATGCGACTGGTTTTCGAGTCTTCGGAATTGCTTGAAAACCTGGCCACGGCTCGATCGGAAGCCCTGAACGCTTTTGGCAGCGGGGAACTGATCCTGGAAAAGGCGGTGATCGAACCCCGTCACATAGAAATTCAAGTGTTTGCCGATACCTTGGGTAATGCGGTTTACCTTGGAGAGCGGGATTGCTCTATTCAACGCCGTCACCAGAAAGTAGTAGAAGAGGCACCCTCCCCCTTTGTGGATGAGAAACTGCGGCAACTCATGGGTGATGCTGCAGTCAATGCAGCTAAGGCCTGCAACTATCGCGGTGCTGGAACGGTTGAGTTTTTAGTAGACAAAGAGGGAAATTTTTTCTTCCTGGAGATGAACACCCGGCTGCAGGTAGAGCATCCGGTCACCGAGCTGATTACCGGTCTGGACCTGGTCGATTGGCAGATCAAGGTGGCCGAAGGTAAGCCGCTGCCGTTGACCCAGGACGAGATAAAACTCATTGGACATGCCATCGAGGTTCGAATTTACGCCGAAGATGCCCGCCATAACTTCCTGCCTCAAACCGGAAAAATTCTGGCCTGGGATATTCCTGACCGTGATGGGATCAGGATCGATACTGGGATTCAAACGGGTCAGGTGGTCAGCCCTCACTACGACCCAATGCTGGCCAAGGTGATTGCCTATGGCGAAGATCGTGACGAAGCCCGCCGCCGCTTAGCTTCCGCTCTTCAGGATATGGCGCTGTTGGGTCTGAACAACAATAAGCTGTTCCTGGAGCGGATTATCCGGCACCCGGTTTTTGCCGAAGGAGATGCCACCACCGCGTTTATCGAGCAGCATTTCAGTGACGATATCAGTATGTCCGCTGAAGGACCAACGATCAAAACCCTGGCTTTGACGGCCATGGCGATCTACAGCATGAACGCTGAAATCACAGAAGACACTACCTGGCATAAACAAGCCGGGTACGGGAGCAGCTTCAAGCTGCAATGGGGTGACCAGGAGCAGAATGTGACTATGAAATGCAACCGGAACCAGTTCAGCGTCACTGCTCTGGAACAGGAAATTCAACTCGAATTTGTCTCTTTGAATACCAACACGCTGACCTACATGGAAAACGGTATTCGCAAAAAAGCCGGTTTTGCAGTTGACGGCAACACGCTTTACCTGGATGACGATGCGGGTCATTTTCTGTTCGAAAACCAGACCCATCTTCCGGCCGAGACCGCAGGCAGTGCAGGCAGTGGCGACGTCAAAGCCGTTATGGACGGGGCTATCATCAACATCCTGGTGCAGGAGGGAGAAGAAGTTGAAACCGGTCAGACCCTTATTGTGCTTGAGGCCATGAAGATGGAACACCCGATAAAAGCTACCAGGAATGGAACCGTGGAATCGGTTTTAGCATCCATCGGCGAGCAGGTTAAAGGCAAGCAACTGCTAATCAAATTGGCCGAGATGGCAGACGACCAATAAAAAAGATAACGAGAATTACAGATTATACTTAAAACCAGGTGAATCTGGATTGAGGTTTAACATCTTAATATAAAGGGATAACTTATGAGTAAGAACAGTGAGAAACTGATAATCGCAAATATAAGTGGATTTTTCGGAGACCGCTTTTCCGCAGCCAAAGAAATGATTGAGGGAGGCCCCGTTGATGTATTAACCGGTGACTACCTGGCCGAACTGACGATGGCCATCCTCCTCAAGCAGACCTTCAAAGATCCTAACAGGGGCTATGCCCATACCTTTCTAAAGCAGATGGAAATGGTGATGGGAGAGTGCATGGACCGTAAGATCAAGGTGGTTTCAAACGCAGGGGGACTCAACCCTAAAAGCCTGGCTGATGAGTTGAGAAAGGTGGCTGAAACACTGGGACTTAATCCCAAAATTGCCTATATCGAGGGTGATAACCTGATGCCCCGGCTGGGTGAACTGCAGGAACAGGGAGAAGAATTCCGTCATCTTGATACGGGTGCCATGTTGAAGGACGCCAAGGCTCAGCCCATGACTGCCAATGCGTATTTCGGCGGTTGGGGAGTTGTCAAGGCTCTGGAAGAAGGGGCTGACATCGTCGTTGGTGGTCGCTTGGCTGATGCAGCTGTTGTGATGGGACCCGCAGCCTGGCATTTTGGCTGGCAGAAAAATGACTGGGACAAGCTGGCAGGCGCAGCCGCAGCTGGACATATCATCGAATGCAGCGGACAGGCCTGTGGCGGGAACTACTCTTTTATTGATGAAATACCGTCTTATCACAATATGGGTTTCCCCATCGCCGAGATGCATGATGACGGATCCTTTGTCATCACCAAGCATCCGGGAACCGGTGGATTGGTATCCGTCGGCACGGTAACTGCCCAGCTGATGTATGAGGTGAGGCAGCCTAAATATCTGACACCGGATGTTGCTTCCATGTTCGACACCATTAACATCTCCCAGCAGGGACCGGATCGCGTTGAAATTTCAGGTGTGCTGGGTGAGCCCCCACCGGCGACCACTAAGGTTTGTATTAATAATCTGGGAGGGCATAAGAACGCTACGACCCTGCTGTTGGCAGGAACGGATATCGAGAAGAAAGCTCAAATTCTGGAAGACACCCTGTTTACGAACCTTGGTGGGAAAGAGCAGTTCGAAACGGTTGATTTTGAACTGATCCGGTCGGACAAAGAGAACCCGCCCAGCAATGAAGAGGCCTTTGCTTATGTGAGACTGGCTGTTACTGATTCTGATCCGAAAAAAGTGGCTGCATTCTCCTCCAAGTTTGTTGAATTGGCCCTTTGTAGTGTTCCGGGTATGGCAATGACCTCTCCTCCAGGTAAAGGAAACCCTATCATTCGCCACTGGCCGACATTGATTTCACAGTCATCTATCACGCAGAAGGTGTTTGTAGAGGGGAAGGAGTTCAATATTGCTGCCATTGTTTCAGATGGAACGGCACCTACTCCTGAAGCGGCAAAGGTGGAAATACCCGCTGTGCCTTCTGGAGCTACAACGGTTGCACCTCTTGGGAAACTATACGCAGCCCGTTCCGGAGACAAGGGTGGCAATGCCAATCTGGGTATCTGGGGTAAGACGCCGGAGTCGTACGCGTTTCTTAGCTCTTTTCTGACCGTCGACCGATTTAAGGAAGTGATGCCGGACATGGCCGGGTTCGAGATTGAACGTTACGAACTTCCGAATCTGCTGGCCCTGAATTTTTATGTCAAAGGGTTGCTGGGTGACGGTGTTTCTGCATCAACGCGTATGGACCCTCAAGCCAAGGCTTTGGGAGAATACCTGAGAACCAAAACAGTCGAAATACCTTCGAGCCTGTTATAAGCGTAATAACAATTCCGCTTATGTAAAATTTGTATCCCTTATCAGAGCGGGTCCATCTAAACCCGCTTTGTACAGCTTTCTGACTAATGAGAAGTGGATCTTTAAGGAACTCCGTGTCGCAGCTGTGGCTGTCAAGTACGTTAAGCATTCGGAAAGCCCATGAAATCATGAATGAAATTATTTCAAAATACATTCTATAACAAGCATTGTGCCTGAATAGACCCTCCCCTCACATCCAACTTGGAAACAATATGCAGCAAGCAGACGATTTTCTTGAAGAATGTAAGACCCTTTATCGATTTCTGGAAACACTCGGTGATGAGGATTTTCAAAAAGTGACCCAATTCAAGGATTGGACAGTCAGCGATGTAGTGGGTCATTTACATATGTGGAACTGGGCGGCTGATCTGTCTTTGAATGAACCACCCGCATTTCAGGCGCTACTGAGCGGTGTCACTGAAAAAATTATAGCCGGCAACACCTTTCGTGAAATCGAGGTTGATTGGTTGAAGGACCTGAAAAACAGGGAGTTGCTGCAGGAGTGGCAGCAGTTTTATATTGCTATGCACGGCCGCTTCAACAAAGCCGATCCTGAAAAAAAGGTTAAATGGGCCGGTCCTGATTTCAGCGTCCGAACAAGCATCACCGGGCGGCTTATGGAGACCTGGGCGCATGGACAGGCGATATACGATATCCTGGGAGTGAAACGGGAAGTCAGTGACCGTATCAGTCATATTGCACGGCTGGGTGTCATCACTTTCGGCTGGACATTTTCAAACCGTGGGTTGGATGTTCCGCAGAATAAACCATATGTAAAGTTGACGGCCCCTTCAGGAAAAATCTGGGAGTGGAACGCCCCTTCCGACGATAACTTTGTTGATGGATCAGCAGAAGAATTCTGCCAGGTTGTCACCCAGACACGTCATTTCAGCGATACATCCCTGAAGGTTGTTGGAAAGACGGCCGCTTCCTGGTTATCTCTGGCTCAATGCTTCGCAGGACTTCCGTCCGACCCGCCGGAACCCGGCAGTCGTGTGATGAGTTCTTTGAAAAGTATCTAAGGATCTTCAATTGATACCAGGGCAGTTTGAAATTTATTGTGTATAATTGTCTTGAAATAGAAGTGCAGTCACCAGATTCAATAATCCATTCATAATTGCTTTATCATGACAAACAGGTCAGAAATGTCGAAATTGAATTTTTCACCTTCAAGCGAACGAAATAAGGGTCCCATACTGGAAGTGTTGAAGGCAGAACTAGCTGATATTAAAGAAGTATGGGAGGTAGGAAGTGGGACCGGGCAGCACGCTGTTTTTTTTGCCAAAGAATTACCCCACTTAGTGTGGCAAACCTGCGATCTCAAGAAAAACCATCCAGATATTCAGGCCCGTATCGAAATTGGTCAATTACCAAATCTCAAATCACCCATTGAACTGGATGTTAATCGCTTTCCCTGGCCTATGCAGTCCGTTCAAGCAGTCTTCAGCGCCAATACCCTGCATATTATTTCAAAAGCGGCTGTTCAGGCCTTTTTCAAAGGGATTCAGCAAAGCTTGCAGGTAGGAGGGAAACTTTGTGTTTATGGTCCCTTTAATTACCAGGGAAAATTCACCAGTGAAAGCAATGAACAGTTCGATCGTCAGATCAAACAGCGTGATCCTGCCAGCGGAATCCGTGAATTCGATTGGATCAATCAGTTGGCTCAATCAACAAACTGTTCCCTGCAGAAGGACTATGAAATGCCTGCTAACAACCGTTTACTTGTATGGGAAAAAACAGTGTAAGGTAGAAAATCTAACCCCTGATGTGGTCCTTTGACATTCGTTAGAAACGCGTCGGGATAATGTTCTGTTTTCCCTCTTTGTGAATCAAAATATCCTTGACTCTGGAAGTGTGGTGAATCGTTACTTGAATTCAAGCTGATATATTACATTGTTTCAGAAACGACATCACATCATCATCTTGGCTCAATCAAGACGCACTTCTCCCTTGAGCCATATAAGATCGTTTGCATTGGACAAATATATTTCTATCAAATCCCCACTGCTAGCTCGGTGAATACTACGCGGGATATTGTTCTGGATGATGAATCTTTCAGATGCTATTCTTGGTGAAGTTATCATTCACAATGTTTTTGATGGGGCATCGAATGAAGAAAACAGGCTATCCTGGCGTTTGATGATCATATCGATCAGCTTCATTGCTCTTGAAATGACTGTGGGGTGTGACACATCGTAAATATAATACCGCTCGCCCTTAACCATCCTGCTTTCATTGATGATTCCCATATCCGCGTATTTTTTCTCCGCACCGTAAACAAAATAGGGCTGAAATGTATATTCTTGTTGACTGTCGACTGAGTATCCCATTCCCCCTTGCTTGTTTTTCAGTTCCGCCCCCATTATGAGAAGTTGTCCAGTGAGTTCGCTGTTTTCAGCTTCATGGACTATAAAGGGAACTGCCCACTCATGACGAGGCAACCGCCGGCTGATTCGCAGTTGGTCTGGAGTCAGGGTGAGCAACAATTCTGTTTTGCCTTTCAGTTCGTTGTATTGTGCGGGTTTCAGCTTGATTTTGAATAGTTTGAGAAGTCTTGAGAAATGGGAACTGTTCTCGCAGAAAAAAGGGAAACTGATTTCATCCAATTTGATCAATTGAACTCTGTATTCTTTTAGAGGTCTTTTTGGCTTTTTATGCAAAGCTTCTTCTGGATTTTTCTTGACTGGCTCAGCTTTTTCCACCCTTTTTTTACGCAGGTTGGCTTTGTCAATGAACGTTTGGATGGCTTCCACTGATTTCTTGGCAAGCACTTTTGCCTTATCAAAATTCAATAGGTCACGTGCGAAACTGCCGAACGTTTCAGACATTGGATCAACCGGGGTCTGCATATCCGGATCTAGCCCGTCATTGACTTCTGCAATCAGGTCGTCAAACACCTTTTTGGGTAGCGTTTTCAGCAGTTTGATTTCCATCTCCGGTCGATTGGCTGTGATTTGAGCAAAGGTTTTACTGCCAAACTTATACTGTTCAAATACCTCCTGCTTTCGGGGATTGTTTTTCAAACGCTGGCTGATCCAGTGTGTAAGGAATTCCTGCCGGATTATTTCATAGTCAAGGTAGTTGATCTCATATTCGTGCGTTACACCATCCAGGTCACCCCTGATCTTTGATTTGTAATATATGAAAAACAAGTAATTGCGGTACTCAAGGCTATCCAGAACTTTGCTGTTAACGAGACTATTACCTGTTTTCTTGCGGCTCAGGATCGATTCCGGAAGAAATAAATCCTTTGGAAATGCTTTCAAATAGCTGTTTTGATATTTTTTTTTGATGCAGATTCGAAAAACCATCGTTAAGCATTTTTGAAGGTTTTCGAGGGTAGTCGCTGCCTGCTGTCCTGAAAAAACCGAAGATGACTGGCTTCTGCCAGCCAGCCATTTCCTGAGCGTCTGAATTGTCTCGATGGTCCGGGTCAGCTTGTACATGTCCCATAAAACACGGAGTTCCTTCTCCTGCTGATTAAGCGAATTGAAAACAATTTTACTCTGTTGCGTATGGTCTGCCAGTTGGAAGAAATGCAGTAAAAGGCTTTTGATATTTCCCTTTTGACTGAAGGGGGGTAGAAACAGAAGGTATTTTAAGCGTATTTCGGAATCTGCAACTGAATTGACTATCCATTCCAACCGCTTCTTCAAAAACATGCTTAAAAAACCATCAACCGCGTAGTATTCGGCATTTTCTTGCATGTATCGATTCATCGAGGTGACATCATCACCTTGCCTTTGTTCCACCCATCTTTCCCAGGATGAGATCCGAGTCAGGTAATCGGCTTTTAATTGAGATTCATTAGTGTTTTCAATCAGATGAACCAGATCAACGAGTTTTTTCTTTTTTGTCATAGCTGAATTAATCCTTGAGTTAGGTTTGCTCGCCTACAGTAAAATATATTCACGTTTCAAGCAACCATTCAGTATTGAGGTTTCCAAATAGTCCTTGACAGATCTAATTAATAGTTGGAACATGCAACCAATGTAAGATACAACCATTATCCAAATATAAAAACATGAAACTAGCTGACAAAAGTTACATTCAGATCAATCAAGCGTTATTCAGTTTGACGCATGCCTATCAATCACGCATGTCCAAGGAAACATCTCGCAACACCCTGAAACTCGTCCTTTCAGATTTTTCGACATTGATGGTTTTAGGCCAGTTTGCGCCGGTTAATGGCCGTCAATTGTCCAAACTGATGAATATAAATCCCGGCACAATTTCCTTGTATGTCCAGCGCCTGGTTAAAAAAGGGCTGGTTCAACGGGAGCAGGATCAGCGAGATCGAAGAAACTGGTGGTTAAATCTGACTGAAACAGGGCTGGTCGTTTTTGAAGCCATGATTACCAGTACAGTAGAATACACACGTGATTTTTTATCAACCCTCGATGAAGTAGAGCAAGAGGCATTGCATAAACTACTTTTAAAAGCGTCCCACGGACTTGGGTTCGAATGGCAATAAAAAATGTCGAGAATTCACAATGAAACGAAAAAAACTGGTTCTTATTAACCCTGTCAATCCGGTACGAACGGGTTTAACAGTCAACCGCAGCTCGCGGTTTCCACCACTCGGTTTAGGAATAATCGCAGCCTTAACCCCCGATCATTGGGATGTGGAATTAGTAGATGAAAACTGGGAATCCTTCACTTTCCAGGAAGCTGACCTGGTAGGGATAACGGCTTTCACTGCTTCAGCCTACCGAGCCTATCAAATCGCTGCTGTTTACCATGAACAGAATATTCCAGTGGTGATGGGAGGTATCCACGCCTCAACAAACCCACAGGAAGCGCTTGAATATGTGGATACTGTGGTGATCGGCGAGGCAGAAACGGTGTGGCCGAAGGTAATTCTTGATGCAGAAAAGGGCCAACTTCAAGCCACCTATCAGGGATCCTGGTTGGATTTGGAGGGAATACCCTTACCTCGTCGTGACATTTTCCATCCGGACTATTTGTTTGCATCGATTCAGACATCTCGTGGTTGTCCAATGGACTGTGAATTCTGCTCTGTCACGAGCTTTAACGGGAATCGATATCGTCGTCGCTCACCAGAGGAGGTGTTGGATGAGATTCAATCCATCCCCCAGAAAATGCTGTTTTTCGTGGACGATAATATTATTGGGTACGGTTCGCATTCCCGAGATCAAGCCTTATCCATTTTTAAGGGTATGGTGGAGCGGGGGTTTGATAAACTCTGGTTCTGCCAGGCTTCTCTGAACTTTGCCGACGATGAAGAGGTGCTGTATTGGGCGGGAAGGGCAGGGTGCAAAATGGTTTTTCTGGGGTTGGAAGCCGAGGATGTTGATGCGCTGAAAGAGACAAACAAGCGGTTGAATCTTCAACGCGGTATAGATAGCTACGAGCCTGCGTTTAAACGGATACACCACGCCGGCATAGCTGTCCTGGGCGCCTTTATTTTCGGAATGGACAACGATACCGTGGAGAAACTGGAACATAGAACGAATTACATGATAAAAAGCGGTGTAGATGTGATGCAAACGACTTATCTGACCCCTTTGCCCGGAACTCGTCTGTTTGACCGGCTGAATGAAGAGAAACGGTTACTATTCACCGATTTTCCCCGGGATTGGGACCGATACGATATGACCGAAGTAATCTTTCGTCCAAATGCTATGCCACCGGCTGTGCTGTCAGAGACAATGCACACATGCAATTGTCGGTTGCATTCTCGTTCTGTGCTGCTCCGTAAAGCTGTGCGAACTTTATGGAACACCCGAAGTTTCACGGCCATGATGTTCGCGTGGACATCGAACTTAAACTATCGCAAAGTTTCACGTGGGTAGATGGTATTTGCTATTCTGCGATATAAGGGACTTTGACCCATTCTTCTTATTCATTTTGAAATGATCAGTCCTCATTTTCGAGGATTGTCGGTTAGCTTAAAATCTGTCTAAGAATTAAGCGGCAGTTCATCAATTTCAAATGGCTGGTAACCGCCCAATTCATGGAAAGGGCGATTCAGGGCAGAACAGGGTGATTTAAGGCAGCAGCATGAAAGCACAGCCCAGGATAATGGTCGGAATTAGTGCGCCAAGGAGCAGTTTTATTGGTGAAACCCCATATTCGAAATATTCCCTTAAAATGGATACTCCTGCGGGGTTAGGCGCATTGGCAATGACCGTCAGGCCACCTCCGGTGACTGCGCCAGCAATGACCGCATATTTCATGGATTCGGTTAATGTGGGGACCAGGGTGCTGAGATAGGCAATGGATGCATTATCGTTGAAGGCTGTTAATACGGTAGCTCCCAGCATTAATGTCAGCTCCGGCAGGCTTCCAAGGATCGGCGCAATCCACCAGGCCTGTAGTCCGCCATGTACTACCAGTCCGGCCAGGAAAGCGCCAACAAGAATCGGTGGTTTCAGGTTGGTGTCATTTTGATGGTGTGCTGTAGCCCGGCGAAAACCAAGAAAGACGAAAAAACCTGGAATGAAGAGGACAGGGTAGTGGCTTGAGAAAACCGTCCATACCATGATCAGGATGTGAACTATAGTGACAGATGCCGGGATCGGTTCGTCCCGATCTTCCCAATCGATCTCTCCGTCCGTGTGTATTTCCAATGTGTTATATTTATCCAAACGCTTGAACTCAGAACGGAACACCACGAAGTAAAGGGAATTGGAAACGAGTATTCCGATCAGGGCCTTCCATCCAAAATTCATGATCATAAAACTGAAATCCCAGTTCCAGGGTCCCGCAACCATTAGTACAGGGGGAGCGGCAAAGTTGGAGAATGTACCACCGACCGATATGTTAACAAAAAGAAGTCCAATGGTTGCATATGCAAATGTTAAGCTGGGTTTTTTCTTGTAAAACTGCTTACCCAGGAGCATTGCCGATATCGTCATCGCGCCCGGTTCTGTAATAAATGACCCCAGGATCGGCCCGATCGTCAAGACTACAAACCACCAGGCAGCGGTGGACCCATTACCGATCTGGGCCATATACTTCATGCAATACTCTGAAAAACGTTCGATGGGTCTCGATGAAGCCATTGTCATGATGACGACGACAAACATCGGTTCTGTGAAGTTCACCGTGGTCATATAGTGAAGAATCGTGTCCCAGCCTTTGTGAACGAACACTGACCAGAATACAGGTATCACCCATAACGCAAATATAATTTCGACTTCGCCCAACAGATAAAACAGTTCAGCTTTGAAGCTGACATTATCGACAATGTTGCCGTTGTATTTCATCTCCTGCTTTTTAATCTTGAAAAGCGCTCGATGAGTTGTTTCTGTCTTTTCTGCCAGTCTGCGAAACGTACCCACGCAAAATGTGTGAACGATTGCACACAGAAACATAAGAGACACAACCAGGTTCATGGGATCAACCAGTATTCTATGCAACAGGATTTCTGTTGTGCTGCCGAAGTTATTGTCCTGGTAAGCGTTTAATGGCAGCGGGAAAAGCATATCAGGTTGACCTCGCATTCCGGACGCCAGTATAAAAGCCGGGATCGATATTGAGAATAGAAAAATTAGTGTTTGGGCCAGGATTCGTTGCCTGTTCATTATTTTAGGTCCGATCAAAAGTCAAAAAATTGACAGCAGTTTAAAATTAATATGTGAAGCCTTTGGGATCTGAATGACGTTGAATCGTAGACTCTGTAACATGCTCTTTCAGCGCACACCCTCACGATTGATTGTGTTTTCATTGCCGATTTTTTCAAAAAACAGGGAAGGAGTCTTGTGAGAGCTCATTAGCCTTAACGAGAAAATTAATTGCAGCATAGTGCAATTTTATCTGAAATAATTGAAATAGGCTACTCACCTTGATCAGTCTATTCTATCCTGACTGATTCAAGTTACTGCGTGCTTTTGAACACCTCCGTTTCTGGATGAAAAGCAAACCAGGCAAACCAGAAAGCTTGAATAATGGGGACCTCCCCACCATTGTGGTCCTGGATGCTACCCGACTGGCTTTCTGCATTCCAAAGTACTGTAAATGATTTGCCATTGACCCTGTCTGTGAATCTGGACTTTCTCAGTTTGTTGAGCTCTACAAAAGGGTAGGCTTTGAAGACATTTCCGGATTGGAGACCTAATACCCGCTCTTTAGGGTGAAAGGTACGTGGAGGTGTTTGGGCAACATCAAAATAGAGTCGAGTGGACGTCTCGTACCCGGCATAGGGATTGCGGGCATAGTCCCGGATATAGCCTGTGTTTGTTGAGAGCACTCTTGTGCCCGGATATCGTTTTAGCCATTCTTTCCAGGTTGTATGATGCAGAGGCAACCTCCGCAACTGGACGCCCTTGAAGGGACCCGCTACGGCTTCGCTCATAATCTGTGACCAGAGTGATTCCGTCTTCCGATCATAAAGCAGTACATCACTGTTATAAAGCAGGCCAGATACACCGAAAATCAGTTTTTCTCCCTTGACCACAGCCGAGAACGCAACTCCTGTTCCGCAAAGCGGGCAATAGGTGATTACAAAATGGTGGTCACCGATGCTATCGTTAACAATCTCATGCCAATTCAGAATTTTTATGGGATAGGCTCTTGCCTCTCCTGAAATGACGATGCCCAGAACCCGGTCTTCCATCTTAAGGAAGCCACTTTCCCGGGGGATGACAAATTGAGGCTGATTAATGGAAGGTATACCGTCCCTTGGGGGTCCTCCCTGTAGAATTTCTTCAGGCGGAATGGCTGCAGCGGACAGGTCGAATCCGTTTTTTGATTGTCCTAGGGCTGGAGTGGGCCCCAGGTAAAGGAAAAGCAATATTGCCAGCAGGAACGAGGTCCGAGCGGAGTGATGTTGCTTCATGATTACCTCCCTGACGTTAGTTGTTTGACAGGATATCGCAGTGTAATGTCGAAATAGTACCTGATAGGTCCGTTCGTTATTTTACACCATCACCGGTTGCGGGTCAAAAGGTATCACAAACAGACTCAACGGACAGGAAGTGACATCTTTTTCCGAGAATTAAACTTACGTTTTCGTACTTCTCTTTCATTTGTTTTTTCAGGGATGCAGGGAGCTTTTATGTGATGCGTTAAGTGGATTTCAAATTTCTCTTAGATATATTGCCGTTGGATCTGCCCAAGTTCATCCGGTGCGGGCGTAACGCGCTGAAACACAATCCATTGAAAGTCTGTTCAAAAAGGGATAATATAGAGCTAACACTTGTGTGATGGATAGCCACAATTTTTAGTCGGTTTAGGGATCGTACAAAAATTACTTGGCCTAATCTGTCCGCAAAAGTCCTATAAAAACTGGACATTTTGCATACAGAATACCAAGTAATTTTTGAGCCGACCCTTACACATGGTGCTCAGGGTGTGGTGAATATCAGGAGGCACATCTATGAAAAAAGTGGTTATTATCGGAAGCGGTAAAATCGGTGCAGCCCCTTGAGGGAATTGAGCTCTTCCCCCCTGGATGGGGTCAACGACTCTTGAAGATCGGTTCGCTTCTCTCTATAAAGGAACGTTTCTTCATTGGGTGGGAAAAAGGAAGTTGCTGCTGAAACGTGGATATGCTATAAATCAGTATGTTATACCGTGATATGGGCAACCTCACTCAAATTGGATGTTGAGTTGACGGAGGTGGGGTCATTAGTTGTAAACGCTTCTGATAGTGGATCTGAAATAAACTGGGAATCGCATTGTCTAAACTTGCCGAGGAGCCTGATGATCGATAATACATATAGTGCCGACTATATTGATGAGCAGTACTATCTCTGGAAATCTGATCCCGCTAAGGTTTCTAAAGAATGGCAGATGTATTTTCAGGGATTTGAGCTGGGGCAGAAATCGGATGCTGCACCGGATGCAGGTAGTTCAATGGAAAACGGACCTGTGCTGGAAACCGATGTTTCACTGGAAGCAACAATAAAAACGGAAAGTGGGGTTGTGCCGCAGGCCGGGTCAGAGAATGATGAGCAGAAACGCTCCGGCGTGCAGAGTCTGGTATACCGGTATCGGGATATCGGTCACCTGATGTCTTGCCTTGACCCGTTGACAGCCTGCCCAACCAGTCACCCACTGCTGGACCTTTCCATGTTCGGTCTGGAAACCACCGACCTGGAAAAGGTATTTTTCAGCCGCTTTGGCAATCGGCGGGCGCCGCTCAGGGAAATTGTTCAATCCCTGAAGGACATCTACTGTCGGTCCATCGGATTTGAATACATGCATATCCAGGATCCGGAGGAACGCCTCTGGCTGCAGCAGAACATCGAGGAGGATGAAAGCCGGCTGTCCTTTAGTCGGGATGAGAAAATCTACATCCTCAGGCAGCTTCACAATGCCGCTCTGTTTGAAACCCTGTTGAACCGCAAGTATCCGGGACAGACACGTTTTTCTCTGGAAGGGGCGGAGGGCTTGATTCCGATGCTGGGTTGCCTCACCATCAAGGCTGCTGAAAAAGGATGCCGGGATATTGTTTTGGGAATGGCGCACAGGGGGCGACTCAACGTGCTGGTGAACATATTCCAGAAAACCTACATGGAGATCTTCAGAGAGTTTGCCAACAGCTATGATCCGGACAGCATCGTTGGCGCAGGAGATGTCAAGTACCACAACGGTTACCTCTCTGAGGTGATGCTGCCCCAGAACCTCAGGATGCGGATGATTCTGGTGAACAACCCAAGCCATCTCGAATCTGTCGATCCGGTTGTGGAAGGAGTGGCAAGAGGGTTGCAGGATCGGCTGGGTGAAAATGCGGCGACAGCTGTGATGCCCATTCTGATTCATGGGGATGCCGCCTTTGCCGGGCAGGGTGTCGTGGCGGAAACCCTGAACCTTTCCCAGTTGCCGGGATATGCAACCGGGGGCACCATCCATATTATTATCAATAACCAGATCGGATATACTACCCTGCCGGAGCATGCCCGCTCCACTCGTTACTCAACGGATATCGCCAAGATGCTGATGGTGCCCATTTTTCATATTCATGGCGAAAACCCTGAGGCGCTCGTCAGGGTTATCCGCTTGGCCTATGACTATAGGGAGCGGTTTGGCAAGGATGCTGTTGTGGACCTTGTCTGTTATCGTCGCCATGGCCACAACGAGGGAGACGAACCTTACTTCACACAGCCGGGGATGTACGACCGGATCAAATCAAGGCCCCCCGTACATGAACTGTATGGTGCGGAGCTGGTTGAGTCCGGGCTGATCAGTCAAGCGGAAATCGAGACCATCGCCAGTGAAACCAATCAATGTCTGGTTGACCAGTTTGAGGCGGAGCAGAACAGCCCCCGGAAATTTCCAAAGCCAAAGTTTTATGATGTATGGGAGCCATATAAGCCTGACTTCACCTTTAAAGCTGTCAAGACCGCCGTGCCGAAGAAACAGCTGCTGAGCTTATCCCGGACATTGAATATCATGCCGGAAAATGTATCCATTCATAGGAAGCTGGGTCGGATATTCAAGGGCCGCCTGGACGCGGTGGAAGCCGGTGACAGGATCGACTGGGGAAATGCGGAGCATTTGGCTTTTGCCTCACTGCTGGCCGAAGGCACCTCCATCCGCCTCAGTGGGCAGGATAGCAAACGCGGGACCTTCAGCCAACGGCACTCTGTAGTGTTCGATACTGAAAACGGCAGTGAATACACACCTTTAAATGCCGTAGCCGTGAAAAACGCCCGGTTTAACGTCTTCAACAGTTCACTGTCGGAAACGGGTGTCATGGGGTTTGATTATGGATATTCGATGGTTCAGCCGGATACCCTGGTAATGTGGGAGGCCCAGTTCGGTGATTTTGTGAATAATGCACAGGGAATTATCGATTTGTATATTGCGGCAGCTCAGGCAAAGTGGCAACGCCTGAGCGGTCTTGTCCTGTTGCTGCCCCATGGGTGGGAAGGACTGGGGCCGGAGCACTCCAGTGCAAGGCTCGAACGGTTCCTGCAGCTCTGTGCCGATGACAATATGTTGGTCTGCCATCCCACAACCCCTGCCCAGTATTTTCATTTGCTGAGGCGGCAGGTGAAGGCCGAGTATCGAAAACCGCTGATCGTTATGACGCCGAAAAGCCTGCTGCGACTGCCTGCAGCTGTTTCCAGCGTGAGTGATTTGGCTGAAGAGGGTTTCCAGGAGATCCTGGTGGACAAGGCATCCAATAAATGTAAACGGGTCGTCTTCTGCAGCGGAAAAATCTACTATGAATTCAGGAACCGCATTGATATGATTGGGGCACGAAATATCACCCTGATTAGACTGGAACAGCTCTATCCTTTCCCGGAAGCCGCCCTGAAGAAGGTGGTTGAATCCTGTGGTGCTGCAAAAGAGTGGATCTGGGCCCAGGAAGATCCTGAAAATATGGGGGCCTGGCTGTTTGCCCGGAGCCGGTTGGAAAAATTGACAGGTTCATCCATCCGGTACATCGGTCGGAAGGCTTCTGCCAGCCCGGCGACGGGATTTCATAACATTTACAAGACCGAGCAGGCCGAGATCACCGACCAGGCCATCGGAGAATATGCACCAGTTAACGCGGGATGAGAAACCAAAGGAGATAAAATATGAAAATTGAGGTCAGGGTACCCGCCGTGGGCGAGTCCATTAAAGAGGCCATGCTGGTGGAGTGGTACAAGAAAAACGGTGAGCTGGTGAAAAAAGACGAACCCCTGTTTGTGATGGAAACTGACAAGGTAACCCTTGAGGTAATAGCTGAAGCAGATGGGGTCCTGGAAACCGTTGTCAAGGAAGGAGAGACGGTCCTGATCGGAGATCTGGTGGCGACTATCGATAGCGATGCAGCACCTGCAGAAGCAGCAGCGCCGGCAGAGCCGTCACCGCCGCCACAGGCGCCTGTCCCGGAAAAGCCCCAGCCTGCTGCTCCAAAACCACAGGCTCCTCCTGTGCAACCGGCTGCTGATCTCTCACCGGCTGTTCGCCGCCTGGCAACGGAAAAAAACGTCAATGTCAGCCTGATTTCAGGGACCGGACCATCCGGTCGCATCACCAAAGGAGATGTACTGGCATATCTCGAGCGAGGGCCAGGAATTCCGGCGGTTCAGGCAGAAGTCCAGCTGCAGAAGGCTGCGGGGCTAGAAGAGACCGAGCGCAAGCCCATGAGCCCTATTCGCAAGCGGATCGCTGAACGGCTGCTGGAGTCCAAGCACAATACGGCTATGTTGACCACTTTCAACGAGATTGACATGGGCCGAGTGATGAATATGCGATCTGAATTCAAGGATGCGTTCAAAGAGCGACATGAAGTGGGGCTCGGTTTCATGTCTTTTTTTGTCAAGGCCTCTGTACAGGCGTTGAAGGAGTTTCCAGCAATAAACGCCTTCATCGAAGGTAGCGAGATCGTTTACCACAACTACTTTCATGTTAGCATGGCGGTGGGTTCTCCCAGGGGTCTGGTCGTGCCTGTGATTCGTTTTGCGGATCAGCTCAGCTTTGCTGGCGTCGAGCAGTCCATTGTCGATTTTGTGACAAAGATCAAGCAGAACCGGCTGGAGCTGTCCGATATGGAGGGTGGTACCTTCAGCATCACCAATGGTGGTGTATTCGGGTCGTTGCTCAGCACGCCGATACTGAACACACCCCAAAGCGCGATTCTCGGGTTGCATAAAATTGAAAAACGGCCCGTTGTCATTAATGACGAGATAGTGATCCGCCCCATGATGTATGTGGCACTCAGCTATGACCACCGGATTGTCGACGGTAGTGAAGCTGTGACTTTTCTGAAACGCATCAAGGAGTGTATCGAAAACCCGGAACGAATACTGATGGAGGTGTGACCATGGCTGAACGCGAAAAATTTGATCTGATAGTGGTGGGTACCGGTCCGGGAGGATATGTAGCGGCTGTTCGCGCAACCCAGCTGGGCATGAGTGTTGCGTGTGTTGAAAAGGAGGAGCGTCTCGGAGGCGTCTGCCTCAATGTAGGATGTATTCCCAGCAAGGCCTTGCTTGATTCCAGCGAATATTATCATCTGGCGAAGGATCATTTCAAGGACCATGGTATTATCGTTCCCAAGCCCAAGCTGAATCTCTCCGCCATGATGGCACGCAAGAACAGTGTTGTTGTGGACCTGACTGATCAGGTCAGGCAATTGCTGGAAGGCAATAAAATCAAGATTATAAAGGGGTTTGGCAAGCTTAAAGGGAATGGTGTGGTAGCGGTGGAAAGCCGCAAAGGGAAAAGCAAAAAAACAACCACCATTGAACTGGAAGGAAAGAACATTCTTCTTGCGACCGGCAGCATCCCGGTTGCACCTCCCGGTCTTGAATTTGACGGGAAACAGATCGTCAGTTCAACCGAAGTGCTGGATTTTAAAACGGTTCCCAAGCGGTTGGGCATTGTTGGTGGCGGCTATATTGGACTGGAGTTAGGATCTGTCTGGGCAAGGCTTGGCTCGGAAGTCACTGTGGTTGAGATGCTGCCCAAGGTCGCTGCAGGGCTTGATAATCAGGTCAATCGGACCCTGGTCAGGCTGCTGAAGGCCCAGGGTCTCGAGATTCTGGTGAATACACGGGTCAGTGGGGCAAAAAAATCCAGTTCCGGTGTCAAGGTTGTGTTGGAAACAGGTGATAAAAAGGAAAGCCGAACCTTCGATAAACTTTTGGTGGCGGTGGGTCGAAGGCCGTTGACCGAAGGGCTGGGAATCGATGATTTGGGCATATCGGCGGATCCAAAAACCGGTCAGATCCAGGTGGATGTCAATTACCAGACCAGTGTCCCGGGTGTTTTCGCCATCGGGGACCTGATCCACGGACCAATGCTGGCCCACAAGGCTTCGGCCGAAGGGACGGCTGCTGTCGAAATTATGGCCGGACTCCCCGGAGAGGTGAATTATGACGTGATTCCAGCCATCGTCTACACCTGGCCGGAAGTGGCCAGCGTCGGCTTGACCGAAGAGCAGGTCAAGGAACGGGACATCCCCTACTGCGTTGGAACCTATCCATTCTCCGGAACAGGCAGGGCGCGGGCCATGGGAGAAAAAGAAGGGTTCGTCAAGCTGATCTCACAGTCGCAGTCAGACCGAATCCTGGGGGTTCATATCATTGGTCCCAGAGCGGCGGATATGATTGCTGAGGCCGGGCTGGCCATGGAGTTCTCAGCCAGTTCTGAAGATATTGCCCGGACCATGCATGGTCATCCCACCTTTGCGGAAGCCTTTCAGGAGGCAGCCGCCAATATTCGAAAATGCTCAATCTATAATACCTGATAACGATTATCTACTGGATGGCGGGTTGAGGCAGGAATGCACTGCCCGCTCACCGCTAAGATCAAAGGGTATATGATCATCGCCAGGGATTTTCTTTTTGTGTGAAGGGGTTGTCTTGAATGCCATATCAGTTTGTTGGAATTGAGACATTTCTGTTTAGATTCAGGGAATCTATGAGTGCGGTCATATAACTGTTCCTTTTATTGTGTTGATCCAAGGGGGCATGAAAGTTTTCTATTGGTTAAATGGGGACAAGACTATACTATTCCAAGGATACTATAGGAGAGCTAAATGCTAGCAATTGGAACAATATTAAAAAGTGAGACTGAAAATGCTGGAACGATATTTTACAAAGTCGTTTCAGTTGTTAAAACCTCATATATGATCAAATCGCTTTGCAAGGTCAGAATAGGATTTCAAGTTGCCATGTACCATAAAACCGATGAAATCCAGATTTTGCAATCGGAAGTTGGCTACAATTATCTTGAAGCTTCCAGAAAAGAGATAGCCCGTATCAAAAAAATCATCGATATGTAATTGACGCCCATCTAGATGGAAATCCGTCCAAAAAATGGGTGAATTTTTCGAAGATTCCCCTTTGAATTAATCGACATTTTGCTGAGATTGTTGGGGATAAATCGCCGTTTAAATGACATTGGGGCGCTGAATATGCCAGGCGTAGACATCCGGTTAAGTGGATCTAAATTGAGATTAACCTTTTGCCACCCCCAACCCAACATGCATTCCCTGACCAACATCTTCCACAATAATATGCCTACCCAAGCACTAATTAAACAAGTAGAGTTCAACCATGAGACCATGATGAATTGATTGTTGACGTTTCTTACCTATTGGTCACCGGGGTTTTTTCAAGTATCAATCGCAGATTCAGGCTGAAAAAAGTAAAGTGGTATGGCTACCTAACCTGGTTCCACTGCTGCTTTTTATCAAACACTGATCGACCATTGATCGCCCGGTTTCTAATCTAGAACAAATAACTCAGGTAGAATCATGAGCGTAGGAAAATTAACGGGCCCCAAAAAAGCAGCAATTCTTTTGTTAGCTCTAGGAGAAGAGGGGGCGGCCGAAATACTCAAGAACCTGGAAGATCGCGAAATTCAACAGGTTGGGTATTATATGGCTCGTTTTACTGATGTCTCCCCGGAAGAGTTGGACAACGTTCTGGAGGAGTTTTACAGGAAGGCTGCCATGCAGGATCAAGGGGTTACCATTAATGCTAGCGGCGATTTCGTTAAAAACGCATTGACCCAGGCATTAGGGGACGATAAAGCCAAAGCCCTTGTTGACAATCTCCAGTCATCTCAGGATGAGGGTTCACTCGACTCTCTCAAATGGCTTGAACCTAAAATGGTAGCCAGTCACATATTAAATGAACACCCACAGACCATCGCCTTAATATTGGCACACCTTGAAGACCCGGACCAAACCGCCCAGGTACTAAAAGAGCTTCCTGAAAATCTGCAGGCCGATGTAACCTACCGGATGGCAATTCTGGAATCCATACCACCGGGTGTCATAAAAGAAATCGAAGAGGTGCTCTCAAAAGAATTGAAAGCATCCGGGGCTTCTTCAGCAGCAAAGGTCGGGGGTGTTGAATCGGTTGCGGAAATGCTCAATACCATGGATAAAACAACTGAAAGCAGAATCCTGGCCACCATCGAAGAGTCCAATCCGGACTTGGCAGAACAGATCAGGGAATTAATGTTTACCTTCGAGGATCTTGTATTGGTCGATCCATCTGGCATGCAGGCGATTTTGAAAGAGATTCCTCAGAATGAACTGGTTCTGTGTCTGAAAACCGCTTCAGATGCAGTGCGGGAGCATATTTTCAGTAATATGTCAGAACGAGCCGCTGACATGGTGCGGGACGACCTGGACGCCTTGGGGCCGGTAAGAGTGGCAGATGTAGATACCGCACAGCAGAAAGTCGTTAAGGTTGCCAGAAAACTGGAAGAGGAAGGAAAAATTATCATCAGTGGTACCGGTGGTGGTGATGTAATTTGATGATAAATAGAAATTGACATTTAGGAGCTTGTTGCTCCATCTTCGTTGATAAGCGTACCATAAAGCCAATACCAGCCTCTAGTACCCTGATTAATATATTGGCTGTCAGCCTGTTCCTATCATTTCTCCTCATCCAATATCATAAGGAAGCCCATCAATGCCAAGCCAGGAATTTGGTCAAATACTCGATTTTTTGAAAACATTGCCTGAGAGCTCTGGACTATCAATGGATCAGCGAAGAGTAGAGATGGAGGCCAGTCTTGCTTCATTGCCAATGGCGGAGGGGGTATCATCTGAACCTGTCAAAATAGGAGATATGCAGGCTGAATGGAGTGTTCCATCAGAAATCGAAAATGAGTCGATCATCCTCTATCTGCATGGCGGCGGTTATTGTATCGGGTCAATCAGCACTCACCGCAGTATGGTCTCTTTTCTTGCGAAAGCCGCTAAATCTAAAGCCTTGATGATAGATTATCGTCTGGCTCCAGAAAATCCTTTTCCTGCAGCAGTGGAAGACGCCGTGTCAGCTTATCGCTGGCTGTTGGCTCAGGGTATTTTGCCTGAGCAGTTGGTCATTTCAGGAGATTCTGCAGGGGGCGGATTAACGGTGGCAACTCTGGTGAATCTGAAAGAAAAGGGAGAACCGTTGCCTGCAGCGGCGGTTTGTCTTTCTCCATGGGTGGATTTGGAAGGGATTGGCGATTCGATAACGACTAAGGCTGAAGTAGACCCGATGCTTACGAGAGAAGGGTTAATCGAATTCAGCAATTGTTACCTGGCATCTGCTGACCCCAAGTCACCATTAGCGGCCCCCATGTATGCGGACCTGCAGGGACTACCACCTATGTTGATACAGGTGGGGACGGCGGAGATTCTGCTGGATGATGCAGCGAGATTGGCTGCGAAGGCTAAGCAAGCTGGTGTGCAGGTTGATTTGGAAAACTGGGACGATATGATCCATGTCTGGCACATATTTACCGGGATGGAAGTCCCGGAATCACGGGATGCAATTGATGGGATTGCGAAATTTATTCAACGGCATACACTTGGATGATCCTACTAAAAAAGTGCGCTATAAGGCCGGTGCTTTGCTGATTTGAAAAGAATTTTATGAAGTTGAGTTAGAGTTGAATCTATCAAAGAGAAAGTCATCGTGTCCTTTTCCCGCCTTATTTGGGTTGCCCTGATCGGGTTTCTAGTTTATCAGGTTAGTTTTACATGGATTCCTCTGTGGAAAAACGCAACGGTCCTGCAGGGAACAGATGTTTCAGAAATTCAGATTGAAGATGAAAACGGACAACCAGTCTATCTCTCGAAGTTCAAAGGTAAAACCCTGGTTATTAATTTCTGGGCTTCCTGGTGCATTCCCTGCCGATTGGAAATACCACTTCTGAACGGGATCTATCCCCGTCTTTTGGAAAAGAATAGACAATTGATCGGGGTGAACCAAAGCGAATCGCAGAAGACAATTAGCGCCTTTCGTGAGGAAACCCATATCTCCTTTCCAGTCTTTCGAGACCGTGGAGCGCTATCTCGTAAACTAAATATTCAGGTTATTCCTGCAATTGCTGTAATTGATAAAAGAGGGAAGGTCCAGAGTATCACCTATGGCTTTCGGCCCTGGATACAAGCCTACCTTCTGTGGTGGATTTGACAGGTAATCCGATCCGGTGACTACCTGAATTCGCTCTTATAAATTCGATTATAGACCCCATCACTTTGATTCCAGATGATGATGCCATTGCCGTTGCCATCGATGGTTGTATCAAAACGTCCTCCGAAGGCATTGGTTGTTAAATCCTGTCCTCCAGGATCTATCGTATCAGCAATTGATGAAGGATGGGTCCAGCTCCCTTCACGATATTCGCTCAGGTATAACCTGTCATAGATGCCGTCATTCTGAATCCAGATAATCAATGCATTGCCAAGATTGTCCATGGCCACTCTGACATCCTTTACATCGTACCCGTCGATGCTGATATGGTCATCAGCCAGGCTGGATGGGTGGCTCCAACTGCCATTTCGGTATTCACCTTTGTATACCTGCCAGTAGCCTCCATCAAACTGTATCCAGACAACGATGGTGTTTCCATTGCTGTCCATGGCCACATCTGCAAACTTTGCCTCCTGTCCATCCAGGCTGATGTGGTCGTCGTCGATGTCCGGCTGATTTGACCAGCTACCGTTGCGGTACTCTGCTATCTGAATCTGTGTATTGGCGGAACCGTCCACCTGTTTCCAGGCGATGATGGCGTCACCGTTACTGCCCATGGCGATGGCAGGGACACGATTAATAGATGAAACAGAGGCTGGAGAACTGACATGTGTACTGATACCGGCAGGGTGGGCCCAGCTGCCGCTTCGATACTCACTTTTATACAGCTGTAAGTCAGCTCCATTTGAATCGTACCAGGCAACAATGGCATTTCCATTGCTGTCGACGACTACGCTGGTCTTTTCTGCTGAACAGGTACCGGCGTTAACACTGAAAAAATCATTGTTGTTGGCAGGGTGAGCCCAGCTGCCGTTTCGGTATTCACTTTTATAAACCGCGCTTCCGCCGCAGGTTGCTCCCCCGGTCCATACAATGATACCATTCCCGTCGTCGTCAATAGCTGTGTCCGGGGTTCCATTGTCGTCACCTATAGCGGCACTGATGGCATCACCCGTTACGCTTGGATGTGTCCAGCCGCCACTTCGGTACTCACTTTTGAAGACATCCTCGTAGGTAGCCCCATATTGTCCCCAGCTGATCAGGGTGTCGCCGCTTGCATTGATGGATATAAACGGTTCGTATAAAAAAGAGGTGCTGGCGAGGCTGATAAAATCATCATTGTCAGTGGGTGCTATCCAGCTGCCGCTTCTGTATTCACTCTTAAACACATGGGTGGCTGCACTGCTATTTTGCTGAACCCACGCTATAACGATATCGCCATTCTGATTGGCGACAACTTCCGGTGTAAATGCAGTAGATCCCCCCGGGTTCACAAGCCCCTCTGTCAGGGCAGTTGGGTGCGTCCAGCTCTTGCTGATATCGGTGATGGCTGTACTGGTAATTATTTCCCTGACACCATTCACTGAAGACAATAACAAATGGGTAGCGCCAGCTGGTATGGTACTGTTGTAAGGGAGAAAGTAAGATACATTACTGCCGGTTGCCGGGACGCTGGATAGAGCAGCGATGCTGTTCAGCCTGGTTGAGGCGCTGCTTCCCCAGTAAATGGTGTATTGCGTAGTGTCCAACTCATCAGCCACGTTTGCTATGGTGATCGGCCCTCCAATTTGCCCTGTGTCGAAGTCATAGTCTGAAAATGATATTGCGGGGTTGGATTGTAAGGGAATGAAGATATTTAAGACTTCCGTACTGCCTGTTACGTAAAAAAGATCGGAAATCCCAATTTTTTCGGCGATTATCGAATCGTTCAGGACCTGCTCCAGTGACATGGACTCTGGAAAGGCAATTTCAATGACACGGAGGGGTGTATTGAACGGGACAGTGACTTCTGTGCTGTTATCAGCCAGATTGATCATCTGAGTATCAAGGGATCCTGTTAAATACCCCGGGTTGGACAATGTGGTCCGACTGGCGGGTACGATGATCGCAGCAGCGCTGTTCATCCCTGAAATTGAGGCGTTTATTGCCTGGGATTCATTCCGGGAGCCGGAAAGGTTCATGTTAACTGTCACCCAGTCTTTGCCTCCCCCATTATTTAAGGGCTTGCAGGCAAAAGCGGTATACAGGAGCAACATTATAAGGAGGGTAACAAGCTTTGATCGATTGAACATAGTGATTGGTTTTTAAGATGTTGAAAATGTGGCTGAGTGAATGACTACCGGATATTAGCGGAAGGATCGTGCAAAATCCACAATATCATCAACCAGCATTTTGGGCTCCTCCAGGGAGGCGAAATGGCCTCCATGGGGAAAGGTTGTCCAGCGCTGAATATTGTATAACCGCTCGGCATAAGACCTCGGAGGCCAGGGAAAGCTCTCTGCTGGGAACATGGCCACCGCAGTTGGCACCTCAACACGGGGCTGCTCTCTGGTTCCCAGAATGCGTCCTCCCTCCTCACGTCGACCGTAGTATATCCAGGTGGAGGTGTTGAAGGTTTTGGTCACCAGATACACCATGATGTTTGTGAGCATGCCGTCCTTGGAATGGGCACTTTCCAAGTTATCCCCATCAATATCTGACCAGGCATGGAATTTTTCAATAATCCAGGCGGCAACGCCCACCGGGCTGTCCATCATGGCGTAGCTCAGTGTTTGGGGTTTGGTGGCCTGCTGTGTCCGATATCCATCTTGTAGCACAATACCGGGGTGGGCCTCACACTCTCTTGCCCAGGCCTCCTCTTCAGGTGTCTGTGGACCGTCAATGTGTCGCATGGTCGGAAAATTGATATGAATGGCTCTGCAATGATCTGCATGATCATATCCCAGCCAACTGGAAATGGCACTTCCCCAATCCGCACCATGAGCATAGTAGCTGTCATATCCCAGCACATCGGTTACCAGACTGTTGAGAACCCCAGCCATAGCACGAGGACCCCATGGGCGAGGAGGCCGACCGGAAAAACCAAATCCGGGGAGGGAGGGTACAATCACATCAAAAGCATCCTCTTCTTTACCACCGAATCTCTCCGGGTGGGCCAGAATCTCAATGATGTTCAGGCTTTCCACAAAAGATCCCGGCCATCCGTGGCTGATCAATAGCGGGACTGGACTGTCACCGCTTCCCTTTTCAAGGATGTAATGCATGTCAATTCCGCTGACGGGGGCTTTGAAATGGGAAAATGTATTCATCGCAGCTTCATGTTCAAACCAGCCATAGCTGTCGACCCAGTAGTCACAAAGCTCTTTCATGTAATCCAGGTTTGTGCCGTAATCCCAGCCACCATCATCAGGCATTTCATGCCAGGGATAAGATGCAACACGTTCTTTTATATATTCAATGGTTTCTTTGGATACAGATACTTCAAAAGGTGTTGCCATAATGTGCCTGATTAATTGGTGATCCATTCTGCAACCAGCTGGTCCACCTGAGCAGGCATGACGCCTGTCATTGCCGCTAGATCCAGTATCGTGAATCGTTCACGCATCTGGTGGGCGTTTTTCAAAACAGCGAGGAAGAAGTCCTTTTCCATCTCTCGATTGTTGTAGCGGATATCGTTGAAACGATGCGCTGCCCCAGCTGTTTTTAGACAGTTTTTCAACTTCGCGGCCGGTATCAGGTTTTGTATCAGGATGGACCTTAAGGCGTCCCAGTTTTCGGGAATTGATAGTTTTTCAGCAGCCAGTTTCAGCTTCGGGATCTTTTTGAGATACTCTTTTTCGATCACAGGCGACAGAGACCCCCAAAAATCGTGGTTTATCTGGCTGGAAATGTTCCCGAAATCCGGTTTGTCAATCGATAGCACTCTCTCATAAAGCGCGGCTGCGAAAATAGACCCCACACCTACCTGCCTGCCGTGGAGATCGTGGTGTCCCCCATCTCTCCCTGCAAGCATATCGATTGTGTGAGAAATCAGGTGCTCGCCTCCCGAAGCCGGAGAAGAGGTCCCCGTGATCGTCATGGCGACACTCGAAAAAAACAGTGCTTCGAAAAGTGCCTTGATAGCGTCTGGATCTTTGGCATTGATATTTTGTGGATTTTCCAGATAGACGGGTTCCAGCTCTTTGAGGAGGTCGACTGAAAACTGGCAGTAGTATTCATCAAATAAAAACTGGTTCAGTCTCCAATCAGCCGAGCTGACAGGTTTCGCCAGAACATCGCCCAGGCCGGAGGTGGTTAATTCGAATGGGGCCTGTTCAATAATCTCTGGAATGGCAAACACTGCCTGACAGGCCTCGGCATGAAACAGGACTTTTAAACCATCAATGGTCGCCGAGACATTGGCCGACGCATACCCGTTCATTGAGGCGGCAGTGGCAACTGATATATAAGGTTTCTTGCGCAGGTAAGCCAGCCACTTCCCCAGGTCATTCATCACCCCGCTGCCCACAGCTATATACAGGTCTGCGGCCGGGGCCTTTTCCAATAGGAAATCCCTGGTTTTATCATCGGTGACGGGAGACTCGCCATCCGGATCTGGAACAATCAGTTGCTGGACATTTGCACCACTCTTTTTCAAACCATCCTCAACCAGACGCCCGATAACGCCATAGGTTCTTTTATCTGCCAGCACCAGGTAAGATTGCTTATCCGAAACTGATTCTGCAAATGCCGGCAGATTCTCCAGGGCATCTTTTCCATAAAAAAGCTTTTTGGTTGGGACTTGATGGTGTCTGCCGCACTGGCAATCAAAGGAAGTACCCAATAAATCGATTGGTCTGTTCATTTTATTAATAAATCGATTTGGTTGTTTGCCCATCAAAGATACGCAAATGGTTTAAATTGAAACATAACTTAAGTTTATCGCCCGTATCGACTTTTATTCTACCATCGCATTGAGCAAGAAATTTATCACCCGACAAATCCATATGGATATTTGTTTCACTTCCCAAAGGTTCAGTTACTTCGACCGTTCCTTCATATTTCCATTCTTCCGCAAAGTGACCGTTTCCGTTGTCCGGTGTGATGTCCTCTGTCCTCAGCCCCATGACCACTTTTTGATTATCTGTAAAACTCGTGTCGGCTTTTTCGGGAATTGGAAAGCGGACCCCACCTTTAAGTTTCAGAAAACTACCACTTTCAGTCTTACTTACCTGGCATTCCACCAGATTCATGGGGGGAGTTCCGATAAAACCGGCGACAAATGTATTTACCGGGTGATGAAAAAGGTCCAGTGGGGTTCCAACCTGCTCAATATATCCATCTTTCAAAACAACAATTCGATCTCCCAGGGTCATGGCTTCAACCTGGTCATGGGTGACATAGATGATTGTTGACTGGATACGTTTATGAAGCTGTTTGATTTCCAACCTCATTTGTGTTCGAAGCTTGGCATCGAGGTTGGAAAGTGGTTCGTCAAAGAGAAATATGGAGGGCTTTCTGACAATAGCCCTTCCCATTGCAACCCGTTGACGTTGGCCACCGGATAGCTCGAAGGGTTTTCTTTTCAGATACTCCTGGATATCCAATATCTTGGCAGCCTCATTTACCCGTTCATCAATCTCTGCTTTGGGTACTTTGTTGATTTTTAATCCGAAAGACATGTTTTCATAGACATTCATATGTGGATAAAGTGCGTAATTCTGGAAAACCATCGCAATATCCCTGTCTTTGGGAGCCAAATCATTTATCACCTTACCGGAAATGCTGATGTCACCCCCTGAAATCTCTTCAAGGCCCGCGATCATCCTGAGTGTTGTCGATTTCCCGCATCCTGACGGTCCAACAAAAACGATAAATTCACAATCTCCAATGTCCAGGTTAATGCTGTGAACCACTTCGGTTTTTCCATATTTTTTTACAACATCTCTTAATTTGACTTCAGCCATTTTGAATTCTTAGAGGGTTAAAACCAATAATTGGAGTACATTTTGTTCAACCTTGTGGATAGCAAATTGTTTCAATAGCCACAATTAGAAAATACGTGTTTTTGACTATTGCGTATACGCCATATCTATTGATCAGGTGTATCAGACAGGACAACGGTTGATCAACCAACATCGATATTCAATTATCACATACCTGGCAATTAGGCAGATTCGCATTTCACATCCGTTTTCAAGAAAGTGACCTGGTTTGGGGGAATGGTCATTACCCTTATGGGATGCTGTTTTTTAATAAAAACAACTGTCGCCATGCATTTTTTTTTTGACTTGACCTATTATTTATTTAGCAATAATGTTAGTGAGATTTTGTTTCTCAAGACGCGATTTTGCCAGTTTTCAGGTTTTCAACAAAAAAAAGGAGATCTCTGATGAAAAAGATTAAGTGGATTCTATTTTCAACTTTGCTTTTTTTTACGCTGTTCGAGGTCACAGCGGTTGCCAGACCAATTGAAATTCGGTGGTGGCACTCCATGAGGTCGGCCAGGGGTGTGGTCGCAGACACAATGATCAAAGCTTTTAACGATTCACAGTCTAAGTACAAGGTGGTCGGTTCTTTTAAAGGAAATTATGATGAGGCTCTGAACGCTGGAATCGCAGCTTATCGAGCTCGAAAACAGCCACACCTTCTTCAGGTTTTTGAGGTGGGTACCCAGACCATGATGATGTCTGGCGCTATTTACCCGGTCCACAAATTGATGAAGGATACCAAGACCAGAATTGACTGGTCAGCCTATCTTCAACCAGTACTCTCCTACTACATGGACGCAAACGGCGACCTGGCATCAATGCCTTTTAATTCATCCACGCCGGTCATGTACTACAATGTCGATCTGTTCAAGAAGGCTGGAATTCCCATGTTGTCCAAAGATAAGTCCATTTCCTGGGATGATATGGGAGTGATTACGGGAAAACTGGTTAGATCAGGCGTAAAAGGCGGAATGGTGACGGCATGGCAATCCTGGACCCAGATAGAGAACTATAGTGCGATTCACAATATTCCCTTTGCTTCCAAAGCAAATGGATATGAAGGATTGGACACAAGACTGCAGATAAACAACCCATTGGTTGTCAACCATATTACCCGTCTAAAATCCTGGATGAAGGATAAGCGATTTTTTTATGGCGGCCAGAAATATCAAGGTCCCAAAGCTGAGTTTCTCGCACAGAATGCTGGAATTTACATCGATTCCATCAGCGGTATCGCAAAGCTGAAAAAGGCGGTCAAAAGCTTTAAATGGGATGTTGCGCCACTACCTGTTGAATCCTATATGGAAGAGCCACAGAACAGTATTATCGGCGGCGCATCTCTATGGGTATTTAAAAGACATAAGAAATCTGAGTACAAGGGTGTTGCAGCTTTCCTGAAGTTTCTGGCGTCCAATGACATGCAGGAGTATTGGCACAAGGAGACCGGTTATTTCCCAATTACCCTGAATGCCTATAACTCACTAAAGTCAAAAGGGTACTATAAAGAAAATCCGCTTCAGGAGGTGGGGATCAAACAGCTTAACAGGCGCCTGCCAACCAAAATATCCAGAGGTCTGAGATTGGGATATTTTGTTCAAATCAGAAATATCATCAACGAAGAACTGGAACTGGTCTGGAATGACAAAAAGTCTCCCAAAGAGGCTCTGGACAACGCAGTTGCTCGTAGCAATGTAAAATTAATCTCTTTTGAAAAAACCTATCAGTAATGAACTCCCGGCACTTATCCAATGGGTAAGTGTCGCGACTAACTTACCAAGCGAATGATCAAGCGTTCTTTTTTTCGATCCCGATTTTTACCTTATTTTCTGATACTGCCGCAGATTCTGATTACCCTGACCTTTTTCTACTGGCCAGCGTTTCAGGGGCTTGTAAACTCCTTTATACGTAGTGATGCCTTTGGCGGCCACGCCAAGTTTATCTGGTTTGAAAACTTTTTCGCCCTTTTTAGAGATCCGCTCTATCTGGAATCAGTTTTCATTACCCTGGTATTCAGCGCTTGCACAGCCTTTCTGGCCATCTCTTCCGGTCTGTTTCTCGCTTCAATGGCCAATCGAGCGCTGAGAGCTAAGGCCGTCATCAGAACGTTTTTAATCTGGCCATACGCGGTTGCACCTGCAATTTCTGGTATACTGTGGCTGTTTCTGCTTCACCCATCTTTTGGCCTTGTATCAATTTTTATTAACAAATGGTTTGGGGCAAACTGGAATCCTGTGCTGAACGGGCGGGACGCGATGGTGATGGTTGTTCTGGCCAGTGCCTGGAAACAGATCAGTTATAATTTTGTTTTTTTTATTGCGGGGATGCAGGCCATACCCAAATCATTAATAGAAGCGGCTGCCATCGATGGCGCGAGCCCTTTTAGGCGATTCTGGAGAATTACGTTACCCTTGCTCTCACCTACCTTGTTTTTTCTTTCGGTGATGAATATCATCTATTCGTTTTTTGAAACCTTTGGTGTTATTCATACAGTCACCCAGGGTGGGCCAGGCGGGGCCACAAATATTCTGGTATATAAGGTCTACCAGGACGGGTTTGTCGGGTTGGATCTGGGTTCGTCGTCAGCGCAATCAGTGGTTTTGATGTCTTTGATCATTTTAATTACCGTGCTGCAGTTCAGGTACGTAGAGAAAAAAGTACAATACACAGGCTGATATCAAATGGTCGAAAAAACGCCAATTTTAGATTTTGTTACCTATCTGCTTTTGATAATGGGCATTGCCATTGTCGGCTTTCCGATCATTTACGCGATCATGGCCTCCACGCTTCCCCTTGAAGAGGTATCCAAGGTGCCGATGCCTGTAAAATTCGGTGACCAGTTTCTAGTCAATATGAGTAGCGCATGGGAAAGAGGGGATCTGGGAACTCAGTTATTCAACTCTCTTGTGATGGCAACAGGTATTACCATCGGGAAAATTTCGGTATCCCTGCTGGGTGCCTTTTCGATTGTATATTTTGATTATCGGTTTCGTAAAATTGCTTTCGTCAGTGTGTTTTGTACCTTGATGTTGCCGGTCGAAGTGAGAATCCTTCCCACTTATGAAATGGCGGCCAATGTTTTTGGACCTTTGCAACCACTCTGGGATTTCCTGCATCTGGACGGCATTTTGAGCTGGATTGTACAAAATGAGATCGAGGTTGATCTTAATTGGAACCTGCTGGACAGCTATACCGGTCTGATCTTGCCCCTGGTGGCATCAGCCACCTGCACTTTCCTTTTCAGGCAGTTTTTTCTGACCATACCGGAAGAGCTATGCGAGGCCGCGAAAATAGATGGGGCTTCACCGATGATGTTCTTTAGAAAGGTCCTGCTTCCCTTATCCAAAACCAATATCGCCGCTTTAGTGGTTATTGAGTTTGTCTATGGATGGAATCAGTATTTATGGCCACTGTTAATTACGACGGATCCAAAAATGAAGACCGCTGTGATTGGATTGCAGAACTTAATTCCGCAGGCGGATGACATACCCGAATGGAATGTTGCGTTGGCTGCGGCCCTGATTGTTATGTTGCCGCCCATTCTGGTTGTCTTGTCCATGCAACGCTGGTTTGTGAAAGGACTTGTGGATATTGACAAATAGTTAACGAAAAATGATTTGTCAGTTGGGATAAAGAGAGCGCATCATTCCAGGGCTGGTCCCTTAACGCTGGTCGTCTTCTGCTGCTTTTCGAATAGAAAGCTTAATGTTTTGCAGGATGGTGTTGGCTGTTTTTATTTGATTTGATTTCACTGATGCCCTCAATAGTCTTTCTGCATCTGGTTCCATGCTGTGAAGCAGCTGTCGGGCTTTTTTGTCATCGGGGTAGGCCTTTATGAAGTAGTTGATAGCGGTATATTTTTTTATAAAAGGATCTCGTTGATAGGCTTTGTCGATAATCCCGCCACTTTTCATAACATAATGTTGGATCGTTTCATCACAGAAGGTGACAACCCCGTTTAACAGTTTAAATGAGTTATGATTACCCCGTTTACTGTCAATCCCCAAACCCAGCATTCTATTATAGTTGTTTAACATCTGAGTTGATTGTATCAATCGCTGCTGAAGCCGCATGTCATCGTTAACGAAGTTCAGGTTTCTGGTTAATATGATGCTGAGCCGCATCAGGGGGCTTCCGGCCAGGAAAGTTGCCAGGTTGATAAATAGTGAAACCAGTTGCCTGCTCTTGATGCCGTTTATTTTTTTACCGAGGTCTTTACCCTCAAAGTTTTTAATGGCTGTTTTGATATCGGATGTCTTCAGCCTGGTATACCTGAATTCATCGGGAAACCAGGGGTACATTCGCTGGAGCAAAGGAAGGTTTTTGCTGTTTTTTCTGATGTTTTTCAGTGTGTCTTCATGCCTCTCGACCTTGCGTCTCAGTTTATCCACATCCAGCCTTCCCGAAAACTGAATCGCAATCATTTCGAGCCGTAACCAGGTTCTGTAGTTCTGCACGTATTTATCAAAAACGGTGCCGAAGGTGATGATATTGAAGAGGCTGAACGCCCCATTGTATATACCCTTTGCAATATACTTCAGAGCGTAGCGGAAATTGCCGTGATTAGATCTTAAGATGCTGATATCTTTGTCACTAGCGTAACGCATTGTTTCTGCTCTCTGAACTTTCAAGAAATAGTACATCCCTCTTAAAACAAAAATCTCCGGTATTAGTGTATTTTTTTTGGGGCTATCATTTTCATAAATTATATCAGATATTTCGCTTTCTGATAGTTTAGGATCACTTTCAAAGGGTTTCCCTTCGGCTTTCCTGGCCAGAATCCTGATATCATCGTTATACGGCTTTGCAAATTTTTGACGTTTAGACCATCCCGGTTCATTGTATTTATCTGTGTTGAGACCTCTCAGAAAAGGCGAATACAAAGGGGAATCGTCCAGAAGCTTGGATATGCGATAGATTCTTTTCTGAATCTCACTTACCATCCTGGGATCTTCGTCAGCCACCAGGCCTAATTCAGGGTGAGTCTCTATGAAAATGCTGCAAATATGATTGGTTAACCGTTTTTTCAGGTACTTTACTTTCTGATCGTCCTCCATTTTTTCAATGGTCCTTTCAAGCTCTCTGTACTCCTTTGTCTTGGTTCTTGGGTCCTCTTTCTGGCTAATATCCGGCCCCTCGTCGTCATCAGTCTTGCGAAAGGATCCGGTTCCATATAGAAAGCGGTGGGTTTTCCCCATAGACGGACGTTCCAGCCTTAACAGGACTTCAACGTTTGTGCATGACAATAATGATAGCATTTCCTGCTTCAATGTCTATTTCTCCGCGGATTGTTGGTTTGATATGCCACAAACCGATTTTTTCGAATTGAATTGCAGTCTTTTCGAGAGGAAGTCGTGTAGTCTGCAGAAATTATAAGGTAAACCATAGAGAAGAATTGGTCTTTTGAGATTCAGGCAAGAAACTTTTTCTATATTTGGAAATGCTATACTTGCATAGTAAGGTCTAATTCTCAACCGAATAAATTTGCCGCTGGAAGATCTGAAAGTGTCAAACAGTATATTTTCAAGCTCTTTGGGATCGTCTACTCGTATTGAAGAATGTCTATTTGATTGATGTGGTCAGGCATTATGCGCCTGCACCATTGAAAAAAGGAGGTGGAAGGAGATGAAAGGTTCGGCAGAAATCGAAAAAGGCATTCACCGAGCATAGGTCAAGTAGCTTTAGGGGGCGCTTTCCCTGAACCGGGCGCTGAAAAACCGGACCTGAATAACGGTATCTCCGGCTTGACACCACACGGGCAACCTAATATTATTCATCCAAATGGTTGCTGCCATTCATAACATCAATAGGTTCCCCCACACTGTCCGATGGCGAAGAAAATCCCCGATTTTGAAAGTGAAGCTGAGGAAAATGCGTTTTGGGAAACCCATGACGTCAGGGAGTACATCAACTGGGACAATGCAGATTCTTTCATCAAGCGAGTTTTCAAGGATAAAAAAACTGGAAGCGACATACTGAAAGACCTGGAGCAAAAACCTTCAACAGATTGATGACACACCACATTCAACAGGTAATTCCATGTTAAAAAGATCTTTGATTATTCTTATTGTGATGATGGTACTGCTTGGGGGAATTCTTGGTTACGGCTTCTGGTCAGCCACAAAACTACCGGTGAACAGCCCCGAGGCTTTTTTAAAATCGCATTCGAAACGGGGTGAACAGGTGGTTGTCTGTGTTGGAGATAGTATTACCCATGGCCAGGTGAGTCATAACTATGTTGATGAGTTGGCCGAGCGTTATTCTTCGGGGAAAGTAACATTTATTGCGAAGCATTGGGTTTAATACCCCGCCCCTTGGGGCGTTTCCACGCTTCTCAGGATACCCCGTCCGCTTGCGGCGGGGTAGTTCATTAATGCCGGGATCAATTCCGAGCTGGCTTATAATGTGCGGCAGCGAGTCGGTGAGATCATTCGCTGTCAGCCGGACGTGATTACCATCCTTATCGGATCCAACGATGCCCTGGCGACCTTAAATGCGGAAAATGCTGCCCGCTATGTCAAACAGATGGGTCTTCCCCGGACACCTGACAAAGAGTGGTATGCCAGAAATCTGGCTGCTGTCGTCGATCGTCTGCAGGCGGAAACCCGGGCCAGAATCGCCCTTTTGTCGTTACCGCCGATTACTGAGGATGTCTCCCATGCTGGGTACAAGAGGGCGATTGACTATTCGGCTGTTGTGCGACAGGTTGCTCTGGAAAAAAACCTGACCTATCTGCCGTTGAATGAACAGATGGTAGATCTTATCGCAAAAAAACCGGTTATCAAAAAAAGCGACTATAAAGGGGGAGACAGAAAGGGGCTGTACACGGCTATTGTCTCCCACTACCTGCTTGGTCGCGATTGGGACACCATCGCCGATGACAACGGCTTTCTGTTTCTCACCGATTCCATCCACCTCAATGGCAGGGGCGCGAAGGTTGTTGCCGACCTGATCACCCCCTTTCTACAGAGCAAAGGTGATTGAAGAAGACCCGACAGGAAAACAGGGGTAAACCCCTTTTTAGTTTGAGGGGAGCTGAAACCTCCAAATGGATTCTTGACGATCAAGCAATATTGAAGATATGTATGATGGGGTAAAAGTCGATTCTTCGAGATCTTCCTGTCTCACTTCCTTAATCCAGACAAAACAGAAAAAATGAAAAAGACCGTAATCTGTATCGATGATGAAGAAGTTGTCCTGAATTCACTGGAGATGGAACTCTCCTCAGCTGATGCTGAATTCGAAATTGAAACCGCCCTCGGGGGGGAAGAGGCCTTTGAGCTTATAGCCGAATTGACGGCGGAAGGGGCAGAGATTGCCGTGATTATCACCGATTACATCATGCCGGGAATGAAGGGTGATGAACTTCTGACCAAGGTTCATCAAAGGTATCCCGCCGTTTCAAAAATCCTGCTGACCGGCCAGAGCCAGATCGAAGGGGTAACCAACGCCATCAATAATGCGGATCTGTACCGGTTTATTGAAAAGCCCTGGCAGAAAGCGGATCTCCTGCTGACGATTAAGGGGGCTCTGGGGAAGTATGAAACCGAGAAGAAACTGCGGGAGCAGCAACAGGTTATTGATGATCTGAATGCCAGAATAGGTGACAGCCGTATCAAGGTGACTGAATCAAAAGTATCTGAGGAGCAACTTTTTACCCACTCGCTATTTGCTAATTTTTTCAAATCGCTGAAGCCGGAGAAACAAATCTGGTTCAGCCATGCCTGCGTCGGTATCATGAGTTCGGACGGCCGGATCACCAAGAATGAAATGCTCTATGTGAATACCCTGTGTACGGCGAACCCTGAAAAAGAGTACGTTTATAAATTGGTTAATATGCTCAAAAATAAAGAGCAACCCAAGCTGGCTGCAGTGGAACTGTCTTCGGATAAAGCAGTGCAGATGATGCTGTTTTTTGTCCAGATCCTGACCAATGATGACCGCATCGAACAGCATGAACTAGTGTATTTTCAAAATCTGGGAGTAAAAGTGGGTTTTAACGACTCGAATATTAACGACTTTGTGAATCTGGCCTATCGCAAAATCGAACTGGCGAAAACGGAAAAGAATCTGGTCATTGAACTGGGCGGAGTGATTATACCGGTTGAGTCGTAGTGAGGAACAAAAAGGACTGCAGCCTGTAAGCCCGTTTTATGCTTGAGGTTGGAAAGTAAGGCGGAGGGAGGTTGACGATCTTCAGGTAGCTGTCAGTTCTTTTTCAGCTCCGAGTCGGTATCTTCTGCGCGAATGACCTCACTGATCCGGATGCCGTATCGCTCGTTGACCACAACAATCTCACCCCGGCACATCAGCCGGCCGCCAATTAGAACATCCATGGGCTCGCCAACGACTTTTTCGAATTCAATGGTGGAACCCGGCTTCAGCCTCAGGATCTCTCTCATACTCCTTTTAACAGCACCGACCTGCGCAACCATCGTGATGGGGACGTCATGCAGATAGTCCACCTCACCATGCGGAATATCATCCTCGTCATCAGAACTATAGTTAACGGTGGCTCGTGGCTTGCTTGATTCATCAAACAGGCTGTCCTCATCAAATTCATCGGGTGGCATGGGGCCCCTTGAAAAAACGGTTCAATTGCGGATATCTATCTGGTTCTCCGAGAGATTATACCCTAAATACAACTGGATAGATAGCATAAAATCTGGATTAGCCCGAAAAATCGATGTCCCCCGCGCTTTCGCAACCCGCTGGAATCGACTCCGCTAGGCTTTCCAGAATGGTTTTCGGACTTCTCTCGCAATCTCCTGCCGAGTCAGTCCGATATCCTTCAGGCTGCGGTCACTCAGGGTCTTAAGTTTTTCACGGGAATCAGTTCGTTGAAACCAGGTTGCCAGAACCTTAATCGGTACTGATTCGTTCATTTTTGCCATTTCCATGGTCACCTCTCTATATTAATAATTCTAATTGAATGTTGTCTGCTTTTAGTATAGAATACCTTTGATACGTTTTGACAAACGAAAATTTCTAATCAATGAATTAAAAATATTAATCTATAATGAGCCAGAACCTGAACGCACTCTCTACCTTTGTCTGTGTCAGCAGACACCTCAGTTTTACCAAAGCGTCCCGGGAGTTGCATCTTACCCAGGGAGCGGTCAGTATTCAGATCAAACAGCTGGAGCAGGAGTTGGGATTTCAGTTGTTTCGACGGGAAACGCGTAAAATTTTCCTGACATTGGAGGGCAGGGAGTTATTGGAGGTTGTTGAACCGGCCCTGGCACGAATTGAGGCAAAAATTGAGGTGATTCGTTCAAAGGATGAAAATGAGACCCTGACGGTTTCAACACTGCCTTCATTTGCTGCAAAGTGGTTAATTCCTCGGATTCCCCAATTCCAGGCGCAATATCCGGGAATTAATTTACGGGTGCACACCAGCGATCACATGGTGGATTTTTTCAGGGAGAAGGTGGACTGCGCCATTCGTTACGGACTTGGTGACTATCCGGGGTTATCGGTCCAGCATATTATCGATGAGGTTTTTGTCCCGGTGTGCAGTCCGGAATTGATTACGGAAGAGCATCCATTGATCAGCCCGGACGATATCCATTATTATCAGTTGCTGCATGATGATTACGGGACAAAGGACCCCTTCAATACCACCTGGAAAGAGTGGGCTGAAGCAATGGGGGCCTCACAGCTGGATGTGGATAGGGGTCTGGAATTCGGGCAGGCGGACTTTGTGATTCAGGCGGCCATTGCTCGCCAGGGAATTGCCCTGGCACGTGAGTCACTGATCGGAGCAGATGTTAAAGCCGGGCTTCTGGTTCCTCTGTTTGATAGCCTGGTCCGGACCCGGTTCCGGTCGTATTTTGTGACCCCTTTTGAGTATGAAAAAAAGGAAAAGGTTAAGATCTTCCGGGATTGGGTCATGGAAATGCTTCAGCAGGAGACAGCCGAGCTGACTCGGCTGTTGAAGGATCGAAACCGCTAGGTTGATATTTTGACTGGTATCCATGGCCAACCGGTCAGATGGCACTGATCAGCTGTTTGCCTTCTTATCTTCTTCGAAAAACTGGTTCATCACGTGGCTGAAAAATCGAAGGCAGGTATTCATGTACAGCTGATCATTGAGATACCTGTCGTGTTCCCCGGGTTGGCTGAAGTCGCAATCGATCAGTGTTGAGCAGTCTGTAGATCCGAACTGCTCGATAAAATCCTGGTAGAGTGCCGATGATTCTGCGATGGCCTTGTCCCGGGTTGATTTATCTTCCAGGGGAATTGTGCTGGTTCCCTTGCCATGCTTCAGCCCGATAGCGATGGTGCTGCCAATGAGCAAACCACAGGTAGTTTTTCCACTGTTGATGGCGCCGGAATATCCGGCTGCAGCCCATGAATATCCTTCTTTGTCGTCATCCCATATTTCCTGCAGTCCCTGCAGGGTTGCTTCTGCTCAAGTGCCATTTTGAAGCGTCAAAAAGGCCCTTTTCATCACATCTTCATAAAACGTATCATCTCTCATCATACTCCTGTTGATGGGGTGAATGGTTCATACGGTTGGTGGATTACGATGGATCCAGTGGGCGGTAAGATTCGATCGCCAGGATATCGCAGTTGGTTGAAAAACCGGCCGGCGGGATTCCAAGTGACTGAATCATTCGCGCCCAGTAGTTGACCTGCGCGATGGTTGTACCCAGAACGACGATTTCCCTTTCGTCAAAATGTTGTTTCAACCGGTCGATAAACGACTGCTGGAAACGGATGGGCGTCTGGGAAATCAGCTGGACGTATTCCAAGGCCGTTCTCTCCCGATCGGTAAACGTTGTGACATCGGCTGCGGCGATGATTCCTCTCAGTGCCTTGATCTCTTCTTCAGTTACCGTGTATTCGGCATAGTCCGCTCCGTTCATATCAATGCAGAATGGGCAGGAGACCGTAAAGGAGGTTTGCAGGCGCACCAGTTTCAGCAGGCGTTGGGAAATGCTTTTGTCTTTGTGAACAACCAGAGCTTCGAGAATCCCGGACCCAACGGCGGCTTTAGGCACCCATGCGAGCAGTCGCGCCGGCAGCATTTCTTTTCCAGTGAATTTTTCCGCGATCCAGATTCCCAATCTGAGTAGCAGAGGAATGCGGCGGGGTGGGTTGATGAATCCGGTCATACGGCTTTAACCCAGACCGAGATAAAAGGGGATACTGCTGAGTGTCTTCTCCATGAACTCGGCTGCGGTGCTGACAAACCAGGGCATGAATAGGATCAACAGTGCAACAACGCCAACCATTTTGGGAATGATGGCCAGGGTCATCTCCTGAATTTGTGTAACAGCCTGAAAAATAGAGACGGCTAGACCCAGTACCAGAGCGGTAATCAACAGTGGTGCAGAGAGTTTAACCGCAACAGTAATGGCTTCAGTGGCAAATGATACGACAAATTCGGGTGACATCTTCTCTCCTTGGATGCTTATCCAGTAAAGCTCTTAACCAGTGAGGCGGTGATGAGGTACCAGCCGTCAACAAGGACAAACAGCATGATCTTGAAGGGCAGTGAAATCATGATAGGTGGCAGCATCATCATACCCATGGACATCAGGACAGAGGAGACTACCATATCGATTACAAGGAACGGAATATAGATGATAAATCCCATCTGAAAAGCGGTCTTCAGCTCACTGATGACAAATGCTGGAATGACGACATAGACCGGGACCTCACCGATGTTTTTCGGTTTTTTCAGTTTTGCGATGCGCAAGAACAGAGCCAGGTCTTTTTCGCGGGTGAAGCGAACCATCCAGTTTTTAATGGGAGCAGTGGCCCTCTGAAATGCGACCTCCTGACCGATCTGCTTATCAAAATATGGTTTCAGCGCCTGATCGTAGACCTGTGTCCAGGGATTGGCCATGATGAAAAAGGTCAGGAACATGGCAAAACCGACCAGTACCTGGTTGGGAGGTGACTGCTGGGTTCCCAGGGCGTTTCGAAGAAAGGAGAGGACAATGATGATCCGGGTGAACGAAGTGGTCATGATCAGGATTGCAGGTGCCAGGGTCAATACGGTCAACAGGGCGACGATCTGCAGAGTGGACGCGACCTGATCTGGATCGGCGGATTGTCCGACCTCCAGGTTGAAGCTGGGAATGGGAACTGTTTGCGCTAACGCACTTGACCCGACGATCAGCCCGAGGACGAGAGGTACAACAATCTGGGGGATCCTTTTTAATTTCATTTGCCTGCTGGTGATGAAACGCTTGAAGGATGATTCATACATGCATGTTTTTCTTTACTGGTCTTAAGACTATCCTGCTTTTTGCCGATTTACAATGGATAATTTGAGTTTGCCCGTGTCTCTCACTGACCTGCCGGGAAAATGACAGCAATGATCCACTGGAGAAATGTCTCACTGAATGTCTGTTTCTTCAGGAAAAGGTCCCAGTCGCTTTTTTCTCGCAACGCTCCTGCGAACCCATTCAAGTTCTCATCATATGGCTGCCGAAGTGACAGCAGTTCTTGCTGTTGTTTGCGGTAGACGGACCTTCTCTCTGCCGGAGGTGTCTTCATCAACTCAGCCTGATACCCCTGTTCCAGTTGTGCCTTTCGATTTTTCCATTGACGGGTCACTGAAAAATAGTCTCTGGCGGCCTGTTGAAGCAAAGCTGTTTCATTCTTGAACGGCGGCAGAATGTTCATTTGAAAGTAGGGCTGTCTGCCCAACTGCTGCATCAGATAGAGCTGGTACTTCCGTTTCTTTTCTGATGAGAAATACTGTTGCCGGTGGTTGTCATGGGCTGTTTGGAACAGTCTCGCCATCAGTTTTTCGCCCAGTTGAAATGTCAGGGTGTCTGATTGGCTGACGATTCTGAGTGGATCTTCCATGGGCAGAAATTGAATTCGGGCCTGTCCGGCATTCATGCCCTCGACGAGGCGATGGCCAAACAGGTGTTTTCTTAATGACAGAGCGAACTGGTCCTTAAAAAGAAGGACATCGTTTGTTTGGATGGAGAGGCGGATCAAGTGATCCAGGGCCGGTTGATAATAGCGATCCTGTTGCTGGGAGAGAAGGCCCAGTTGCTTGCTGTTTGTTATGTCCCCTTTTATGGCCGCAAGCCAGGTTTTTTTGTACTCCAGATTTCTGTAATGGGGGATAATCTGCTCGATGGTCTTTAGTGTGCGTTCCAGACCCTGCAGTTGCTTATACTCGATCTGCCGGCGAGCCAGGAGGTCCAGGGCATAGATATCGGGTGAGATCTTGACCAGTGCCTCCAATTTGCGAATCTGCAGATAACTGGCTCGCTCCCGGTAAATATTGGTGAAGAGCCATTGCTTTGAGGCCCAGGGTAGGAAAATGGTCCAGATGACAGCCAGGACGAGCAGCGTTGGCAACCCTGATAACATCCTGGATCTCAGGGTTGTGGTGTCTGACTCAAGATTCCTGTTATGCGACTGGAGATGGTCAAGGATAAAAGTGAAGGCAATCAATGTGTAAATCGCCAGTTTCGTGACCATCATGCGCGGGGCTACTGAAAAGCTGCCGTGAATGTGGTAGGCCAGCAGGCCGCCGCAGACGCCGATCCCAAGTTTCAGACAGGTTGGGCTGGTTTCCGGGTTTTTCAGCAGTTTAATCAGCCGGTAGACCAGCCAGGTCCAGAAACAGATATAGACAACCAATCCGATGACACCGCCCTCCTGCATGTATTCCAGGATTTCGGAATGGGCATGGTTGTAGCTGTGTTCGGAGTGATACAATCTGGCATCCGGGTCTACAAAAGAAAAGAAGAGGTTGTAAGAGCTACCCAGACCGTAGCCTGCCAGTGGAGAAGCCTTGATGGCGTTGAAAGCAGTTTCCCACGCCAGCAGCCTTCCGACCCATCCCTTCAGTGAAAACAGCTGGGTAAATCGAGATCGTCCGAACAGGTCAGGGTAAATCAGCAGCAGAACGATCAGGCAGGCGCCTGCGGCAATTCCGAGGGTGTAAATGATCAGAAGTCGTTTGCGCCAGAGTCGGGCTGCAAAAAAAGTGACATACAGAAGGCAGACCAGTGTCAGGCTCAGCAGGAAGGCTGCGATGGCAGCACGAGTTTGAGCCATGAACAGACCCAGGCAGCCGAGTAGGAAGACTGCACTATAAAACAGGTGCATCCGTGATGGTTCCGTTTGCGGTCTATGGTCGCTCTCCAGTTTGAAAATCCTGTCTGGAACGGCAAAAACCATCATCGTTGGCAGCAGGATGATCAGAAATCCGGAGTAGTAGTTTCGATGCCCGAATGTTGCCTTGACCATGCCGACTGGCTCATTCCAATACAAAGGGTGAAAACCGGTTTTTTCAAGAATGGACCAGCCCCCATTGTATATGATCACGATGCCGATGAAAAACAGGAAAAGGCTTATATCACCCTCCTGGTGTACGCTGCGGTACAGGTAAACAACCCACAAGAACAACACGAGATTGGTTGCCAGTTCATAGCGAAGGTTGTAATTGAAATTGCCCTGATGCCATATAAGCCCGGGTATGGTTGCAATCAAGGGTGCAGCCAGAATCAACCAGATTTTCCAGGGAGTCCGGTCACCAGTGCCGGAGGGAAACAGGGGGAGATTGCGCAGAGCGAAACATGTGACTCCCAGGATCATGAGGAGGATTTTAAAGCTGTTGACATGGTAAAGTGCGTGTGACGTTGATGTGTTTACAAGCAGGAAAATCAAGCCGGGAATGAGTAGGGGTGCTGAAAACCAGCTTTTGATAGGGGGCAGTTTCATGTCGAGAACGGGATAGGTTTCTGTACGGTCGGTCGTTGAGTTAATGTTTATCGATATCGACTGATTAACACAACTCAAAAATGGAACTTGATGTCGTTAATTTAAGCCTCAAGTTTTGTGTCTGTCATAAGGAGATCTTGAAAACCCCTGAGCAGAAAATAGAAAAGTAAAGATTTCATGCTTTTTGCATTTACTGCGGAGACGAAATATAATCGAATAAAAACGCCGGTGTTTCCAGCGCTGAACATAAACATTCAAGGGGTTACAGATCTTCTGCCCGCACAGCGGACGAGGTGGGATTTTCGGAATTTTAACTGAAAACAGAGCACTTTTCTTATTAGGCGGCTTTTTTGCGCCATAACAAAGCTTTGCTCACCTTTTAATTGAAAAAGAAGCTGATTGGCATAGACTGAACGAAGATTCGTTCATGGAAAAACCGATTGCTGCCGGATGAATGTTTGGTGACCGTTAGTGTTTTGACGCAGAAGGAGTCGGTTTGATATTTTCCTGTACCCCGGACTTGAAAACGGGTATGCAGGGGGCTGAGGCCGGGACAGGCCTTTATTCAGTACTGAGTGGGTGCTGATCATTTATAGTAAGGATTGTTTTGAATAACGAAGTTTTCCAACTTCTTTACCAGTTTGACGGAGAAATCCCTGAAAAACAGATAAGGCAAGTACTGAACGTAAAGTATCATGATGAGATTGAGCACCTCAGGGCTGTACTGAAGTCAGATCCCCGATTTGTGGGGGGGACCAATTCCAGCTGGAAATGTGCCCCGCTGGATCAGCTCGTTGATGATCAACCCATCAATGAGGTAGAGTTTGTTATTACAGACCTCGAAACAACCGGTTCCATCAAGGGAAAGGACCGGATTATCGAAATAGCAGCGTTGAAGGTTCGAAACGGTGAGGTGATTGATCAATTCGAATCGCTGGTGAATCCTCATAAAAAGATATCGTGGCAAATTGTCAAGCTGACGAAAATTACTGATGAGACCGTGGCGGATGCGCCAAGAATTGAGGAGGTGCTGCCACAGTTTACGGAATTTGCGGAAAATGGTGTGTTCGTCGCGCATAACTCCCTGTTTGACTTCTCCTTCATTATGGCGGAACTGGAAAGGCTGGAGTTAAAGTCGTTTGAACCGCAGATCGAAATCTGCACGTTCCGGCTTGCCCGTAAACTGCTGCCGAATGTAAAGGCAAGAGGGATAAACGGGCTGTCGATCTATTTCGACTACCAGATGGAAAATCGTCACCGAGCCATGCCTGACGTACTGGCAACAAAATATTTTCTGGATCGCTTTATTCAACAGCTTGACGAGATGAATATCAAGACACTCTATCAATTGATTGAATATCAGCGGGAACGAACGACAAAAAAAGAGCTGGTCAAGCGTATCAAGCGCATTCGAAAAAAGCGCTCCCGGGAAAGCATTCCAAAAACGTCGGTCCCGAATTGATTTGATGAGAAGTGAACCCGTTTTTATAAAAGACAGGCAATTTTCAATGCAGGAACACGCTCTGTTACCAACCCATCAAAAACTGATAGAGAACCTGGCCCAGACAGCCAACCTGCCCTTAGAACAACTGGTTGAACAGTGGAAATCGGCTGCAGCCAAGGGAACGGCCTTCCGGGAGCAGCTCCTGAAAGCCGGGTTGATCAGTGATGAACGGTATCAGAGATCCGTGGGAGAGACCATCAGCCTCCCGTTTGCAGACAAACTACCTGCGTTGATCCCGGCTTTTCAAAACAGTTTTACCCAGATGGTGCCGATTCGAATTGCCAAAAGATATCTGTTTTACCCTTTCGAATTTGATGATGAACAGCTCATATTAGCGGTTGTTAACCCTTGGCCGAGCGGCATCTACGAAGAAGCGGCTCTGGCGCTCGGGAAATCCTCCTTTTCCATAGTGGTGTCGACCGAAGAGTTGATTCTGGACGCCATCAACTCGGGGTATGACCGACATTCAAGTTCTGCAGAAGAGGCGGCTGAGGTGTTGGAAGATGAAGCGGATTTAAGCTATCTGGATCATTTCGGATCTGATGAAACCGAGGACTTGCTGGATGTAGAAGATGAAGAGCCGATTAAAAAATTGATGAATTCGATTCTGGTCCAGTCCGTCAGGGATCAGAGCTCAGACATTCATATTGATCCCAGCCCGAAAGAGACCGTTGTCAGAAACCGAATTGACGGGGTTTTGCACAAAATAACCACAGTCCCAAAAGCCGGTCATATACCGCTGGTTAACCGGGTCAAGGTTATGGCCGGGCTTGATATCTCGACCAAAAACAAACCTCAGGACGGTCGGACCATGATCATTCATGCCGGTCGAAAGATTGATATCCGCGTTTCCACTATACCAACAGTACATGGTGAGCAGGCAGTTCTAAGGCTACTGAACCAGAGCCAGGGTATCATTCCCCTGAAAGATCTCGGCATGAGCGCCGAAATGGCGGAGCGGGTTGAACAGCTGGTGCTTCAACCACATGGTATTATCCTGGTGACAGGGCCGACCGGGTCCGGAAAGACCACGACGCTTTATTCCGCCCTGAACCGGATTAATGCCAATGAAAAAAATGTGGTGACCATCGAGGACCCCGTTGAATACCGAATCAACAACTACGGCCAGATGCAGGTCAACGAAAAGATTGGCGTGACATTCTCGAAAGGCCTGAGGGCTATGCTGAGGCAGGATCCCGATGTCATCATGATCGGTGAAATGCGGGATACCGAAACGGCACAGATTGCCATTCAGGCATCTCTGACCGGGCACCTGGTTTTAAGCACCATCCATACAAACGAGGCGGCGGCAACTATTATCCGGCTGATTGATATGGGGGTTGAACCTTACCTGGTCAGCAGTACCGTGACTGCTGTACTGGCGCAGCGTCTGGTCCGAAAGATATGCAGCCATTGTAAGACTTCGTACGTGATTGACCGAAAAGAACTACTGGACCTGGGGTTCAGTGATGACTTGCTGGAGACTGACTTTAAAGGAGAGCTCTGGAAGGGTAATGGTTGTCCCCGTTGTCTGCAAACCGGTTATCAGGGGCGAATCGGTGTATTTGAATTGTTAATAATGAACGATGATATCCGCAAGGAGGTCAACCGCACGACCGACGCTTCGTCTGTGAAGCGAATCGCTGTTTCAATGGGAATGAAGGGATTGAAACATGATGTTGGTAAAAAGGTTCTGCAGGGTCAGACAACCATCGAAGAAATGCTGCGGGTTGTCTTTACAGAGCCCGAAAAAGAATCACTGCCAGGGAATACCTGATCAAAACTGGAAGGAGAGGACTGTTTAAGTTGAAATACTGTCTGATTATTGGTAATTGTTGAACATCCGCTAAACAAACAATGAGGAGAAATGCTAAATAAGAACCTTCAGGATCCTACTATGCCGACATACAGCTATCGCTTGGTGTCAAAAGTTCTACTGATTGTCGGGTTTATTATCGTGGGCTCTATTGCGCTGATCAATTTCTTTTTTCTGGATAGAATGGCGGCATCTAATGTCAAACAGATCAGGGAGATGGCAGGGACAACGTCAGTAATTGTCTCGGACCTTGCGTTGAGCAGCTTTTATAGTCGCGACAAGACACAGATTATTGATTCCCTGGACAAGGTGATGCGTGAGGAGTCCAGCCATGAATCCGATCTACTGCAAATTTCGGTCATTCTGTTTCCAAGCGGTGTATACTACGCGTCAACAAACAAAGAGTTCCAGAATAAAAAAGTGGGTCAAACACTGCTGACGAAGATAGAAAAGAACAGCGAACAACAGACAGTTTCCGAATTGTTGAATTATGAGGTGAACAATCGGACAACGACCGTTTTGCAGTTTTTGAGAAATATTCAGGTGAAAAAAGAGGGTGAGGAGAAACGGATCGCAACCGTTCAGGTCCTGTTTGACTATAACCGGATATTGAAAAAGTCCAGGGAGACTCTCTTTTTCTGGGGGCTTCTGATTCTTCTGCTGTGCTTTGCCCTCGTGGGCGCTCTCTTTCTGCCGATTTCGAGTGTCTATACCCGGCTGTACGAAGGAATGGAAGAGGTGACGCGCAACCGCTTCGGGTTTGAGTTACCGAGTAAAACCAGAGATGAAACCGGGATACTGTTCAAGACATTTAACCGGATGAACCGGCATCTGTTAGCGAACTTTAAAAAGGGACAGGAAGCGCACCTTGAGTCCCTGCAGGATGAAGACCCTGACAAGGCGGGCTTATCTGAACATCTTCTGAGAAAGACGGAAATTACCTGCCTTTGCGCCAGAATTCCAGGCATTCAAGATGTCATTGAGAAGAATGATCCCAGCGCGGTGGATGACTACATCAATGGCTTCATTGAACCCTTTGAAAAAAAGGTGCAGGAGTACGGCGGCCAGATAGTAAAGGTTCTGGGTGATAAGGTATATACGCTGTTTGAAGGGATTAACAGTATCGATAATTCGGTCAGAATGGCGCTCAAGGTTAACCAGGGCTGGCAAATTGACAATCATGAGCGAAAGGTACTGGACCGTAAACAGCGGAACTATGGAATCGGTCTCCACTCAACTGAGGGGATTGCCGGGGCTCTGAGCCGTATGTCGTCGGCCAGTTATACCTTTATCGGAGAGGCTGCTTCAGCTGCTGAAAGGCTCTGCTCCTGTACGCAGGCGGAAGAGATCCTGATCAGCTCTTCCATGATGGATAAAACAACAGGCGCGTATCAGCATCAGCTAGCCAAGACCCTGTCTGCTGAAGACCTGACGATGAAAGAGGATGTGATCTCCATCACTCCTTTGCCCATAGACGAGATGCATACCAGGTTGGCCACGAAATCCGGTGCAGCTGAAAATGAGGCGGGAAGTGCATTTATGACTGGAAAGACGAAGCCCTCTTTCGAATCATCGATAACGGATATGCTGGAAGAGACATTGATTACATCACCTCTGGATCCTCTGAAAACAGATGGCCGACCAGGAGTGGCTATGAAAGACACATTGGGGGATATGGGCATCACAGGTGAACAGTTTGGTGACGTTTCCGATTCACTGTGGGAGAAGTTTGACTCAATCAAGAAGGACGATAAGGAGTAAGGAAAAAGTATCGCCCTAGTCGAAATTGTAATCTGCACGACCGGCGACCAGATAGGTCAGAATGCCGGTAAATTCGTGGATGACGCGGTTGGTCTTGACCAGTGAGATACTGGAAGGAAGATATCCGCGGAAATCCCCCACCTCTTTATCACCTCTGTAGTCTACAGGTAGCACATCCACATCCAGTCCCACCCGCTTAAAACATCCCCTGGACCGAAACATATGAAAGGCGGATGTTATCAACAGCCGTTTGTCCAGGTGACGGTTCTTAAGCAGAGCCGCTGTATTGACGGCATTTTCGTATGTATTGCGTGATGTGTTGTCAACCAGTATCCGTGATGGTTCGACACCCCAATCTATGGCAAACGCCCTTAATCTGTCTGCCTCCGGCTGGTTTTTCTGCGTGAGGGACCCATCTCCACCCGAAAGGATCAGGTAGTCCGCCTGGCCGGTTTTAACCAGGCGAATTCCTGTCAGAATCCGGTCAACCGCTCCCGAAAATTCGATGGGGTCATCGTCGGCGATTTGTACACCTGCCATGCCGCTGAGTACAATAACCGCGTCATAGTGATCACCAGATCGGGAGGGTTTTACCACGTGCTCGAGCTGGTACAGGAGAGTGTTAGCAACAAAGCCGGTTGATGCCAGGTAGAGGACTATGAACAAGGAGAATAGAATCAGACGGCTTGACAGCTGCTTCGTCCCTCTGAATAGGAATATCAGGAGCAGGAGCAGGATAATAAACAGGGGATCGATCAGGAAGGTGATGATTTTTGATAGGTAAAAAAACATCCTATATTCTCCAGGGGGATCTCTTGTTGTTGGCCGCGTCTTAATGGATCAGAATCGGTAGTAACCACTCAATGCGATGGTGACCCCGCTGAAATCAAGGTCGACACTCTCTCCGTCTCCCCGGTTGAAGGGGTCATTTGATGTACTGATATTACCGGCACTGACAGCCCGGAATTCGGTTACCAGCCCACCGCGGTCTCCAAGTTTGACCTGTACGCCGACGTTGCGTGAGATGGACACCCCGGAAAAATTGGTGGAATGTTTATCTCCACCAACCTCGGTGGCATTGAAATCGCCAAAAATCAATCCCCAACTGATTCCGAAAAACGGGTGCAGCAGTTCATTTACAGGATCCATGAAAAAGAGTCGCACCTTGAAATTGGTGAGATAGGCTGCCATGTCGATACTCGGGCCGACCACGGTATCTTTGTCGCCGGAGTATACCTCCTCAGAGGTTGAGTTCAGCACCATAAAATCAGCGCCATAGGCCATTCCAGGCAGATATTTGAAATCGAGGGGTATGAGCCGGATCCAACCGATATTGAGAAAGCTGTCGGGTGAATTGCCGCCTGAAAAAATAGTGTTGCCTGAATACTGGTAGTATACATTATTGGTAAAGCCGTAATTGATCAGGCCCCAGTTGAACTGATCAGGGAAGTTTCCGGCTGGTGCGGCCCGGGCAGCAGCGGGTTGCTGAGCGTCAATAGGCGCATCGACGTAAACATCCTCCTGGGCCATTGAGGGATCAGCCAGTATAAATAGCAGCGCAATTCCCACCAGAAATTGAAGAAGCTTTTTTTGCCGCATTCAGGTTATTCAGTTTAATGTTTAGGGATCGTTAAAAAAACTTCATATAATTTGATTGCAAAAGTCTCAAAAGCACTGGACATTTAGCAATCAGAATCTGACAGCAACGTGTTTCTTTAACGCTAATGAGAAACACTCGACTAATTTTTGAGCCGACCCTCAGTGTTGAAATAGTATGGGGCCTGGACAGGCAACGTCATGGCCGTTGTTTTCCAAAGCCCTATTCGAGAAACTTTCCAACCCGGTTGAATCGATAACCGGAAAACAGGCTGTTCCGGGGGTCATGAGACCAGTAGATGATGACACCCCTGCCTTCCACCGTGCTCTCGTCGACAAATCCCCAGGACCGGCTGTCCTTTGAGTTCCGCCTGTTGTCGCCCATGGCCCAGAGTTTTCCATCTGGAACGGTGATCTTGATCCGCTCCGGCAGCGTCATCAGGGTTTCATCGTAGAATACATATTCTGCATTTTCCAGTTTTCCGTTTATAAATACAGACTCACCAATTATTTCAATGGTATCTCCCCCTACAGCGACAATCCGCTTGATAAAATCGATGGATGGATCTTCGGGATAGGGAAACACAACAATATCTTTACGCTCAACTTTTTCCGTAAATAGTCTGATGTCGGTAAAGGGGACGACAAATCCATAGGCGTGCTTATTGACAAAGAGGTGGTCGCCTATCTCAATGGTATGGATCATAGAACCGGTTGGTACACGGTAAGGGGCATACAGCCATGTTCGGAAGATCATGGCGACAATCAGTGCGAATATCAGGGCCTCTACCCACTCCCTGATGGTTTTATTCTGGATGAAACGTTCCAGGTTGATAATTTTCTTCATGTATTACCTTAATTGAAAGTCACTTGTAATATAGGTCGATCTGTTTCGCAGTATAGCTTATTTCTTCCGGTTTTGATCAGAAAACAAACCATCTATTTGATTTAAATTAGTTTTTGCCAACTGCAGGCTTATTGCCCTTTTTTCCCCTTGATGACTGCAGTCAGAGTCCCAAGCTCCTCACTTCTGAAAATGAATGCACAGCAGCCGTAAAAGACCACGCCGAAACCAGCTGTCAGGCCGATACGCATCCAGAGTACCATCTCCGGTGGAATCAGCAGCAATTTGAAAAGCCATAGGCCTCCAAGCAACAAAAGGCTTATCCACATTGTTTTTAGCAGTGGCATGATGGGGATCAACTCAGCCAAATCTCGTTTTAAAAGTCTATGCAGATAAAGTACCAGCAGAATGGTTTGCACCGCCTGGCTGATACTGTTGGCTCCCGCTATCCCCAAATGGCCCGCCCAGACGGAGAGGATGACCGCTGAGACGGCATTCACTACCAGAATTATCGCGGCAATCTGTACTGTCTGCTTGACCCATCTCCCTGCCTGAAAAAAAGTGAGCAGTATCCTGTTCCAGGAGATAAAGGTCAGACCCAGAATGTGATAACGCAATGCACCCGCCGTTAACATGACAGAGGTTGAATCAAATGCCCCCCGCGCAAAAAGCAGTGTTACAATCTCTTCGTTGATCATCAGAACCCCGATGGTGGCTGGAAGGGTGATGAAGGCTGTCAATTGAATGATGCGACGAAGGTCCGATGAAAGCGAATCCATTCGTCGCTCAGCAAATAGTGTGGCAAACCGGGGTAAGAAGACTGTTGTGATTGATACGATAAAGATGCCGATGATCAATTCAAGCAACCGATTGCTGAAATTCAGCGAAGATATAGCCCCTTCGTCAAGAGTGGAGGCAATCAGGTTGCTGACGATGATGTTGATCTGATAGATGCCGGTTCCGAATAGGGTGGGAATCATCAGGGTGATGACCTGCCGGATTCTGGGGTCTGACAGGTTGAACCCAAAAAAAAGCCGCAGTCCGATCTTTCTTGCTTTCGGTAGCTGTACCAGCAGCTGTACCAGACCTCCCAGTATCACACCGATGGCAAAACCAGTTGTCGGGTTGGAAAGCCGTGGCGCAAAATAGAGGGCGCACCCGATGATGGATATATTCAGCAACGCCGGTGTCAATGCGGAAACCCAGAACACAGAGAAGGAGTTCAGAATGCCTTGCAGAATGGCGGCCAGTGAGATGAAAACGATGTAGATGAACATGTAGCGCGTTAAAACGATGGTCAATGCCAGTGGTTCACCATCAAAGCCGATGGCAAAAATAGTGCGGACCAACCAGGGAGCGCTGAAAATGAACAGCAGGCTGAATAGAACCAGGATGATGGTAAACAACCAGAAGAAATTACGGGCGAACTCAAAAGCTTTTTTTTTGCCGTCTGTCTGCAAAACCTCTACGAAAACAGGAATGAACGCACTCGACATTGCCCCCTCCGCCGTCAGACGGCGGAAGAGATTCGGGAGCGTAAAAGCCAGGGTAAACGCATCGCTGTAATAACTCGTACCCAGTAGGGCTGCTTTAACCATCTCGCGTGCCAAGCCGAGGATGCGGCTAAGAAGCGTGATCAAGCTGACCAGGCCAATTGATTTTGCCAGTGTATGGCTATGGGGCCGAGAGGGCTGATTCATCCGTTCATTTGTTCGAAGCGGGTTTTCCTGCAGAGGGTCAGACAATGCCCTTTCCTGATGTTGTGGTTACCAGTTTGCCATGCTTGACACCCTTGGTGCCGATCAATTCATTTGAAATCTTCTTGATAACTGCGGGCTTTCCCTTAACAACGACAACTTCCAGGCAATGGTGGGTATCAATGTGAACATGCAGGGTTGAAATAATCTGATCGGTGTGGGCGTGCTGGTGTTCTATCAGCTTGTCTGACAGCTCTCTTGTGTGATGGTCGTAAACAAGGGTGATCGTGCCGAATGTCTCTTCATCCCCCTGTTTCCACTGCTCTTCTACAAGCGTGTTTCGAATCAGATCACGAATAGCCTCTGATCTGTTGATATAACCCTTCTCCGAGATCAGCTGGTCGAAACGCTTAAGTAATCGTTCATCAATGGACATGCCAAATCGAGTGGTGTTCATTCTGCTTCCTGTGGATGGTGTTGAATCTAAACGCTGTGGTGGTAACCGGTTTTTTCTTAACCTAGGTGTACCTTTTACAAAAATAATGGTCAACGCCAATCGAAGCTGCGATAGACCATTAAAAACGCCCAATTGCTATCCCACTTTCGCCGATATGAGTTGCCTGATTGACATATTATTGGGGTTTTTTTATAGTCAAGTTGTTATTTATTTTAAAATCGTAACACTTTTGTTTTATGCGGATTGAATTCAAGGGGCTGGCGTATGATTATTCAATTGGGTGATACGGGCAAATTGAGTGTCCGATGGGCTGACATCAATCGAATCGGGAGCTGAGAGTGCATATATCAGAAGGGGTGTTGCCTGTTTCGGTGCTGGCAGGTGGAGCTGCAGTCGCTATTGCAGGTGTTGCCTACGGTTTGAAGCGGCTTGATTACGACCGTATTCCCCAGGCTGGTGTTCTGGCAGCATCATTTTTCGTTGCCTCACTGGTCCATGTGCCGCTGGGTGTTGTGAGCGTGCACCTGGTGCTGAACGGCATGATAGGCATCATCCTGGGGTGGGGGGCATTTCCGGTGATTATGATTGCTCTGATATTGCAGGCTGTGTTTTTCCAATTTGGTGGTTTTACAACATTGGGGGTGAATACGGTGGTGATGGCACTGCCGGCGGTTGTTGTCTATCTGGTTTTCAGCCGGTTTATCAGGAATCGTTCATCAGCGGCCTGGTTGCTCACCTTTGCTTGCGGTTTTTTGTCTGTTCTGATGTCGGCCCTGATCATGGGACTGGCCCTGTTTCTGATGGGAGAAGCTTTTATGGAAGTGGCTACGGCTGTTGTGCTAGCCCATCTGCCGGTGATGGTTATTGAAGGAATCATCACCGCTTTTTGCATCCGGTTTTTGATGAAGGTGCAGCCCTCGCTGTTGAGTGGTTGAGATTTAAACTATGAATGGAACGAATCAGATGAATCAGGCGATTATCCGTGGATTTGCAATATTGATCTGCTGCTTTTTCTTTTCGAATCCTGTGTTTGCACACCGGGTCATTCTCTTTGGTTGGGTGGAAGGGGATCGTGTGATGACCCAAAGCAAGTTCAGCAGCAACCGGGTGGTGAAGGGGGGGGACATTACGGTCTTTGACATGGGGGGAAACCCATTGTTAAAAGGAAAAACAGACGACAAGGGAGAATTCTCCTTTCAGATACCGGGTCGGGAGTCTTTAAAAATAGTCCTTTTCGGGGGAGCCTCTCACCGGGCGGAATGGGTGATTCCTGAATCTGAACTGGTATCTGCATCAGAGACCCACCAGCATGTGGCCGATGGCAGCGCCCCGGATCCGGGAGCGGAGGTGATTAAAGGGCGGTGCAGCGAGAAGGAGATTGAAGTCGTTGTGGAGAAGGTGATGGATCGGAAACTGAGACCGGTGCTCAAGTATATTGCTGAATCGCGCCAACATGCGGTTTCTCTTAGTGATGTCATTGGTGGATTCGGTTATATCATGGGACTGGTGGGACTGGTTACCTATCTGAAGTATCGCCCGAAAAAAAGACAGGACGCATGAAACAATCTTCCTTTATTGATGGAGACTCGCTCATTCACCGAATGGACCCCAGATTCAGGGTTGTGATGGCTATGCTGTATTCGGTATTTGCGGCAGTAGCAGAAGGATTTATGACCCTGTCCGGTTGTTTGATACTGTCACTGTTGCTGGTTGCAATGTCCAGACTGCCGGTTGTACAGGTTTTTAGACGGTTGCTGCTGGTTAACGGTATGATCCTTGTGTTCTGGTTGCTCCTGCCACTGACTGTTGCGGGGGAGGCCTTGTTCACGCTGGGTCCGCTGACGGTTACGGAGGCCGGCATTCTGTTTGCTGCCCGGTTGACCTTGAAGTCAAACAGTATCCTGCTGGCCCTAATCGCTCTGGTTGCCACCTGTCCAGTGACAACCATCGGACACGCGATGAAAAGCCTGGGATTTCCCGAAAAACTGGTCTATCTTTTCCTGATCACTTGTCGATATCTTTTTGAGCTGGAACAGGAATATCAGCGTCTGATGACCGCTGCAAAGATCAGGTGTTTTCAACCGGGAAACAATATGCACACCTATCGAACCTTTGCCTACCTGCTCGGGATGCTTTTCGTACGTGCGTCATTGAGGGGTGAGCGTGTCTATCAGGCCATGTGTTGTCGTGGTTTCAGCGGTCGTTTTTATGTTCTCAAAGAGTTCAGATCTTCATTAGCCGACTGGCTACTACTGAACTGTCTGATTCTGGCAATTTTATTCCTGGGGTTAATTGAATGGGGAGTGGTTCGGTAGTTATTAATCTGGAAGATGTCTGCTACGCCTATCCGGGAGTTGACAGCGGACTTGACCGTGTCAATTTTTCTCTGCATGCCGGCGAGAAAGTTGGGCTGGTTGGTGGAAACGGCAGCGGGAAAACCACTTTCCTTCATATCATCATCGGTATTCTCAAGGCTCAGGCTGGCAAATTGAGTATTCTGGGAAAACCGGTCAGCTCGGAGAAGGATTTTTTCAGGGTAAGGCAGCAGATTGGCCTTCTGTTTCAGAATTCTGATGACCAGCTGTTTTCGCCCACGGTCATCGAAGATGTTGCTTTTGGACCCTTGAACCTTGGGAAAAAACCAGATGAGGCGTGTGAAATTGCCAGGCAGACATTGAAGGATCTGAACCTGACCGGTTTTGAAGATCGGGTGACCTATACCCTTTCAGGGGGAGAAAAAAAGTTGGTGGCATTGGCAACCATTCTGGCTATGAAGCCTGATATCCTTTTATTGGATGAGCCGACTTCCGGCCTGGACGAAAAAACCAAAGACCGACTTTCCGAAATTCTGGGAGAGCTGGCGGTCACGTATATTATTGTTTCCCATGAATATGATTTTCTAGCAGCCAATACCGATACGATCTACGCTATGAAAGACGGGGGGCTGACATATAGCGGTAAATCCGCCTTCATGCACAACCACTATCACATCCATCCGGCCGGGGAAATTCCGCATCAACACTCAGACGGTGAGTAGAGGTTTCCCTCACCGCTGCCCGGGTCTTATCAGCATTGACTTAAAGGTTCTTCACTGACAAGATATTGGAACTGAAACGGTTTATATCATTGATCAACGGACTCAACCGATCTAAGACAGCTGATGGCGCAAGCAGATAACCTATCTTCCAAACTGGCGCTTCTTTCTGATAACCTCCCTGTGGGAAATGTTTCAGGGTGGCTGATCTGGGAGATGATAATTGTTATCGCCTTCATTATTCTCAGTCTTTTGACACTCTATTTCTTTCTTTCGAGTGCTGGATTCTTTGAACTCTTCAGAAGAAAGAAAAAAAGGCGTTCCCGACCTGTTAAACGGAAAAAGTCCGGAATTCTCGAGCTTTTCAGAAGAAAGAAAAAAAGGCGCTCCCGGCCTGTTAAACGGAAAAAGTCCGGATTTTTCAAATCACGGAAGCGTAAGCCAAAGGCGAGGCCCAAGGTTAGACGACAGGTTTCCAGATCCGGGCGCCGACCCCAGAAGCGCTCTGTGCTACCGGCAAAAAAAACCAAGAGCCGTACCGGCAAGGCGAAACGCAAAACGGGCTTTAGTCCAACGAAGATGCCTTTCCTGCCCAGCCCCGGTATGATCAGGTCGTACACAAAAAAATATCTGGCCGGAAATAAAATCAATGTCACCTGGGAAAAGGTGGGGCTTGTGGGTTACGATTCGGGAGATAATCCGCTCGACCTGGAGGTCTTTCTGCTGACTAAAGAATTTCAGTGGTTTTCGGGAAAATCCGATGGCGTTGCTTATCATAAGGAGCCGGTCAAACCGGTCAAATACTTGAAAAACAAGGGCCTGAAAAAGGCATTTCACAAAGCGGACAGTTTAATCAGTGTCGGCATGGTGACAGAAATGTTGGATGGTGATCAAAAAGAAGGGCTGGCACGGGCACGGGCTGAAATGATGATTGTCTGGCTGAAACAGGCGATGCGCAAGATGTCTGTCGGTTACCTCCTCAGCCTGGATGATCCGAAACACGAATGGGGTAATGTCGACGAAGAGGACAGGAAGGTCGATGAGCAGAGAACTGTCCTTTGGATTTGCCTGCAGAAAGCGCCTGCAGAGGTCAATATCGAAGAAGCACTCAAGGATGCCCTATCCAAGGCGATGCAACTGCCTTTTGATTTTGATATATATCAGAATGTCACCCTGGAAAGGGCCGATAACCCTTAGGAAAAAGGAATCATGCAGGTAAAAGAACAGTGTATCCTGGGGATGGAAGGCTCCGGTTTTTCTGTATCGGTGGGCTTGGTTGATCGTGGCGTGCCCAGAGGTAACCTCTTTTTGAATTCAGGAGCGCCGGGATCAGAATCTCTGCTAATGGGGATCGACCATCTGCTGAGAATGGCAGCTGTCGAAAAGGAGGCCTTGGATGGGATCTGTGTGACGCTGGGACCGGGTTCTTTTACCTCACTACGAATTTGCCTTTCGACGGCCGAAGCACTTGGTCTGGGCCTCAGTATTCCTGTTTATGGTGTTGACAGTCTGGTCTTGATCGCGGCGACTGTGCCTTTTTTCCCATCAACCGTCAAGGTGATTCAAAATGCCTATAAGGGAGAGTTCTACACGTCTTCATACAATACTCAAAGTGGCAAGGCGGTTGCAGTCAGCGAGCTGGGGTTGATCAAGCCGGATGACTTTTATAACCAGTTAGAGACAGGGGATTTGCTCCTTGGTAGTGGTGTGGAGAAGATGATTGAGTTGGATTTTGATCTTAAGGCCAGAGGTGTGGTCTGGAATCAGGATTTTCACCGAATGGCATCTGGTGTGGGGGTTATTGAGCACTTCCTGGAGTTTGAAACGATAGAACCCTCAGCAGTACCCCTTGAGCCCATCTATATTCGCCTTTCCGAAGCCGAAATCAACTATGAGAAGCAGTTTGGAAAGGGTTGACATTGCCGTTAATCAAGAGAATGCGGCGGTGTACCTGAACCAGATTGTTGAGCTGGACAGGGCCTGCTTTCCTGATGATTCCTGGGGCTCAGAGATCTGGTCGGGTCTTTTTAACAATCTTCAACTCCAAGTGTTTGTCACCCTTCAGCGAAATGACCCGATTGGTTTCCTGGCAATCTCACTACTGCCGCCTGAGGCTGAACTGCTGCGTATTGGTGTTAAAGAGGCATACCGACACCAAGCAATTGGAACCAGGTTGGTTGATCAGCTGGTCAGTGAGCTGAAAGTCAAAGAGGTGACGGCACTATTTCTGGAAGTCAGGCAGGATAACCTGCCAGCATGTGGGTTCTATCAGGCAAGGGGGTTCGTCAGGATGGGAGAGCGGAAGAACTACTACCGGTCTCCACCTGGACACGCGTTGCTGTTGAAACGTGCGATCGTTTAATGCTGTGAACAAGGCTCTTTTTTTATTTAATCTCAACAACAGACGTTACGGAACATGCGGACAATATTGATTCTATGTGGTGGTGAAAGCGGGGAACATGAGGTTTCTCTTCAGTCGGCTAATAGTATTGCGCGGTTTATCCCAGCGGACAAGTATCGGGCAATCCTGGTGGGTATCGATAAAAACGGGCAGTGGGTGACCGGAGATCCACTGTTCAAAAATGCTGACGACCCTTCACGTATCGCGCTGGCGGATGATCTGGAACCGGCGGTGTTGGCGGGCAAGTGTATCAATGGGGAGAAAATCGATGCTGTTTTTCCGATCATTCACGGTACACACGGTGAGGATGGCGCTCTACAGGGGTTGCTGCAGATGCAGCATCTACCCTATGTCGGTTCCGGGGTCCTGGGTTCTGCGGTTGGCATGGATAAGGATGTCATGAAGCGGTTGCTGCTTTATGCCGGATTGAACTGTGCCAGGCATGTTGTTTTGTATAGTTGGGAATCAAAACGGCCCGGCTATAACGAATTAGCTGAAACCCTCGGTCCGGTGTTGTTTGTGAAGCCCTGCAATCTGGGATCTTCGGTGGGGATATCCAAGGTCAGCAAGGAATCAGAATATGATCGGGCTCTTGCTCATGCCTTCGAGTTTGATAATAAAATCATCGTTGAATCCAATATCAATGGTCGGGAAATTGAAGTATCTGTACTCGGGAATGAACTGACCGAGGCATCAGTTCCCGGCGAGATTATCCCGAGTGGCGACTTCTACTCCTATGACGCGAAGTATATTGAAAGCAATAGTACTAGACTTGTGATTCCAGCCGACTTGCCACCGGACTGTGTTAAAGAAGTTCAGAAGATCGCCCGGGAATCGTTTCGACTGCTGGAGTTGTTTGGACTGGCAAGGGTTGATTTTTTTGTGGAGGAGGATGGTAAAATCTGGGTAAATGAAGTGAATACCCTGCCCGGATTCACCAATATCAGTATGTATCCGAAGTTGTGGGACGCAGCAGGTGTACCCTACCCCGAACTGATTCATCGCTTGATTCAACTCTCACTGGCTCGCTTCAAGGCCGAGGAGCGCTTGAAACGAGCCCGGCTGTAGTTTATTTTACCTGATGCCTGGAGGAAAAATGATCTGCGGTATCCGCAATATCAATCTACAATCGAATGGATCAGAGAATATAGGAATATTTTTAGTGAGTTATTGATTGATATCTATCTTTGTGTGATTGACCATATATTTTTTATAGCAGAATTTAACTAAGATAAAGGGAGCTAGTAGATAGCAAAACCGATTTAATCGCGATTACGAAAACCAATTTCAATCAGAGGTATTATGGCTAAAGAAGTATATGTTGACAAAGAAGAGTGCACTAGCTGCGCGCAATGTGTTGATGATCTGCCAGACGTTTTTAAAATGGATGATGACGATATAGCTGAAGTTCATAACTCAGCTGGTGCGTCTGAAGATGAAATCCAGGAAGAAATTGATGCTTGTCCTGGCGAATGTATTCATTGGAAATAATTACCAACTGGTACATCACCAAACAGTCGCTCGATCCAATGTTGGAAGCCAGCCTCCCGGCAGAAGATCCAGCGCACCGCTTCAAGCTCCCGTGAGTTAACAGGGAGCTGCTTCCATTCTTGCCGAACCAAACATTCACATGTCAGTTTCTCAGGCCGCTCCGGTTTTCCGCAATTTATCAAATGCAACCATCAGAACGGTAATGGCAGCTGGTGTGATACCACTTATTTTACTGGCTTGACCCAGGGTCTGCGGCTGGTTTTTCTTCAGCTTCTGGACCACTTCCACAGACAGTCCGCCGACGGAATCATAGTCAAAGGTATCAGGTATTTGAATTGATTCGATCTTGAGATATTTCTGTATTTGGGTCTCTTGTCGCGATATATATCCTTCGTATTTTACCTCGGTTTCAACCGTTTTTTTCACTGCTGTGTCACAGGTTTTCAGGTAGCGCAGGGGATCCTGATCATCAATGGATTCCAGCAGGGCGAGGGAGTGTTCCGGTTTTTTCAGGAACTCCTTGATTCGAATCCGGTTGGTCAGCGGTTGAAGGCCGTTTGCCTGAAGTTGCTTATTGGCTCCAGCTGTTGGCAGGATATGGGTTTGCGCGATGTGCTGCCTGAGATCGGTAATCCGAGACATTTTTTCCTGATACAGCTGGTAGTTCGCTTCCGGCAGCAGTCCAAGTTCATACCCTGTTTGAACCAGGCGACTATCGGCGTTGTCCTCTCTCAACATCAACCGGTATTCAGCCCTGGATGTAAACATCCGATAAGGTTCGTCTGTTCCCTTGGAAATCAGATCATCGATGAGAACGCCGATATATGCCTGGTTTCTTAGCAGGACCAGCGGATCTTTGCCTTGATTTTTCAGGGTAGCATTTACCCCCGCCACAAGGCCTTGTGCCGCTGCTTCTTCGTACCCGGAAGTCCCGTTGATCTGGCCGGCGCAGTACAGGTTTTCAGCATCTTTCGCTTCAAGGGTGTTTTTCAATTGGGTCGGCAGAACATAATCATATTCTATGGCATAGCCAGCTCTTACGACTTCAACATTTTCGAGACCTTCGATGCTTCTTAGATACTGGAGCTGGACATCAGCCGGCAGACTGGTTGAGATCCCGTTTGGATAGTACTCAAACGAATCAAGGCTGGTGGGTTCAAGAAACACCTGATGTCGGTCCCGGTCTGGGAATTTATTGATCTTGTCTTCGATGCTTGGGCAGTAGCGCGCCCCGATACCAGTTATGGCACCGCTGTACATGGCCGATTTTCGGATATTTCGGCTGATGATATCATGGGTATTTTCGTTGGTGTAGGTAATATAACAAGGCACCTGCCTCAAGCGTCGCTGACTTTTCCAGAACGAGAAGCGAATATCACCATCGTCACCCGGCTGGGACTCGAGAATATCAAAATTAATGGTTCGTCCGTCCAGCCTGGGGGTCGTTCCTGTTTTGAGACGACCCATTTTGATGCCTCGGTCCATCAAGTGTTGGGACAGGCTCGAGGCTGGGAACTCCCACGCACGACCTGCCGGGAACTGTTGGTGTCCGATGTGAATGAGTCCATTCAGGAAGGTCCCGGTTGTGAGGATAACCGCCTTGCAGGTCAGTGTTTCCCCAAGGTTGGTCAGTATGCCAGTGATCCACCGTTTTTGCCAGACGAGAGCCGTAACTTCCGCCTGTTGAATCGTCAGATTTTCCTGTTTTTCCAGGATAGAGCGCATGGTGTTCTTATACGCAATCATATCTGACTGGCAGCGGGTTGCCTGAACGGCGGCCCCTTTTTTACGGTTGAGAATCCTGAACTGGATGCCCGTTTCATCTGCCACAAAGCCCATTGTTCCGCCGAGAGCGTCGATCTCCTTGACCAGGTGACCCTTGGCTAGACCGCCGATTGCAGGATTGCAGGACATGGCCGCGATATTGTCTACTGTCATGGTCAGTAGCAAGGTCTTCTGTTTGAGCTTCGCCGCGGCCAGTGCAGCTTCGCAGCCGGCATGACCCCCACCGACGACGATTACGTCCCAATTGTTTTCATTCATCTTGTTTGTGTTCAACTCAAGTAGTAGTGATTCAGGGTGTTATGCGGGATGCATGGGAGCATCAGGAACAATTAGCTAAGGCGTATTTCAACCTGGAATGTAACGGAATGATATGACTTGAAATCAGCACCATTTAGACCACCAGCGGATAATTAGCTCTTTTTCTCTTTGGAAAAATTCTTCCCGGGCGATTTTTTTCTCCTTAAATCCGCTGCGCAGATAATGTAGCTTGACCATCCATTCCATCTGGGTGTCACAGTTGGACCATCCACCCCTCTTCAGTTTTATCAGTGTGTCATATTCATCTTCAGAGACCGAGATTGGGAAATCCTCCGAAAGGTTAGCCACGTTTATCATAGGTGTTTTTGAGGTAGAGATCAGGCGATGATTATTATTCGGTTAAACAGCCATCAGACCAAATGTGTGATTAAAAACGGCAACTGGCTGATTCATCGCTGGAATAGATATACTGGGTCCTTGATCATCTGCAAATTCATAAAATTATAGACTCAGAATCCGGTTTCATGCCAGACTGAAGTCAATCAGAATGGAACAGGTAGCAGGACTGTCCGCATATTCTCGCTCTTTCATGCACCGATTCCTATGTTTCATATTTGCCAGCGTAATACCTGATGATATCAACTTCGGAAAGTACAGTAAAGGTCACACCGATGGAAGTGGCAGGTGTATGTGGGTATTAAGTCGGGAAAATACGCTGCCCGGCTCCCTGGGGATGGCCGCGGAGGCCATCGGCTGGTAGCTGCCGGCGCGAAAGGACAGTCTGATAAATGGTCAGCTGATTTTGATCCTGCTCATATGGAATAATCGGTACCAAAGGTTTGGAAAACATTATGAACTACCAGGAACTTATTGTTAAAAATCTGGATCGAATCCTGGATTTCTGGTTGTTGATTGATGATAAGGGAAGGGTCATCTATTGCAGCCAATTGATCTACCGGGAATTGGGATACTGCGAAGCGGATATTATTGACCAGCCGTTTCAGATATTTTTTCCTGCGAACGATCCCGGCAGCGCTGATTATCTCTACCAGCTACTTTTTGACAGTTATTCCGGTTCGGTGGTTAACCAGAAAACGCGGATAAAACTGAAAAACGGCGTGATCATTGATATTGAGCTGTCGCTTTATCAGCTGGACACTGAACACAACTATATCCTGATTGCGTTCAATAACATCACAGAAGTCGTTGAGATCAGGAAAAAAGTAAAATCCAAGATTGAAAGCCTGTATAAAGAGTTGAACCTGTTTGACAGCCGCACAATCTATGAATCCATTCAAGATTTTATCGATACCATCCTGGTTTCCATTACAGCGGGACAGGGCCTGCGCTTTAACCGCGCCTTTCTGTTTCTGGTGGATGAAGACGAAGGTATCCTGCGCGGTATTCAAGCGATAGGTCCCGGATCCGGCGAGGAAGCGGGAATGATATACAGCGAGTTTGATTCTGCACCCAAGACACTCAGTGAAATGATTGAGCGCTATAAGCTGATGAATGATACTGATAGTGCGGTCAACACGATTTTGACCGATGTGCAGATCAACCTGTCTGATTACCAGAATGTCCTGATTAAGGCCCTGAGTAGCCAGAAATATATTTTAATCAGTGATGAATACCCGCTGATTAATGAACCGAGCGTTATCTGGTTGAGGGAGATGCTCCAGGTTCATGAATGTGCTGTTATCCCGCTACTCTGGCACGGCCGATCGACCGGTGTGTTTGTTGTGGACAACCAGGTAACCCGATCCCAGATTACGACCCATGACATCAAAGGGATTACCCGGTATGCAGAGGCTGCGACGAACGCTCTGGAATCCGCCAAGCTGATGAACAGCCTGGATATGAGCATAAATCAGATTAAACAGGCAAATCTGAAAATAAGGGAAAGCCAGGAGATTCTGGTCCAGAAAGAAAAACTGGCTGTCATGGGTGAAATGGTTGCCCATATGGCCCATGAGGTGAGAGGGCCACTGGCAACAATTGGGGGTTACGCTTCCAGGGTTTATAAACAGATGGATGAGTCAGATCATCACTACGATTCCATATCACGGATTGTGGAAGTGGTTGGGACACTGGAATTGGTGGTTAATGACATCCTTGATAAATCCATGCCGGAAGAAGAGGTCACGATGGGCTGTGATTGTAGCAAGGCCATCAATAAAGTGTTAAACATACTTGAAGAAGAAATTCATCTCAGAAAAGTCTCGGTCAGCATGAATATCCAGGGGGATCTGCCTGATATCAATATCAAGGAGCACCACCTGTTTGAAATTATAAGCAACCTGGTTAGAAATGCCCTGGAAGCAATTGACAATGATGGTTTGTTGCTGGTGCTGGCAAGCAGCATTGATAACCATGTGGTTATTACCATTCAGGATACAGGTGCCGGGATCAAGTCCGATGTGGAAGGAAAAATCTTCTCGCCCTTTTTTACGACCAAAAAGGAGGGTACGGGTCTCGGACTGGTAGTGGTGAAGAAACTGGTTGAAGAAAACAACGGTACGATTCAGGTGCGTAGTGTATTGGATAAAGGGACCACATTTATCATATCTTTTCCTGTTGAGCCTGACGGAGTTGAAAATGGCGGATAAAAAAAGATTGTTGATCATCGATGACGATAAAAATATGAGGGAGCTATTGGAACTGGAATTCCAAGACCAGGATTATGCTGTGATCACAGCAGAAAACGCTTTTGATGGGCTGCAGGTCCTGAAAAATGAAAGTGTAGACCTGGTTGTTCTAGATATTAAAATGCCCGGTATGGATGGTATTGAAGCATTAGAGAAAATAGTTAGTATTTACAGGGAGTTACCAGTTGTCATTCATAGTGCGTACAGTCATTTCAAAGAGAATTATCTGACATGGAGTGCTGTCGCTTATGTGATAAAAAGCGGCAAATTTGACGAATTGTTTGAGACAGTCAAGACTCACATAGGCTAATTTTTCAGCTGGGACTAAACATGCTACTCCAAAACAAAAAGATTCTGACTTTTATCCTGTCTGGTGGTAAGGGAAGCCGGTTATATCCCTTGACACGGGATCGCTCAAAACCAGCCGTATTTTTTGCTGCCCGGTTTCGAATTATCGATTTTGTGCTGTCCAGTTGCATCAACTCGCACCTGCGACAGGTTTATCTTCTGACCCAGACAAAGAGTCTTTCCCTCCATCAGCATTTAAGGAAAAGCTGGAATTTCCTGCCGAATGAGCTTTCGGAGTTTGTTGCACCTGTTCCGGCCCAGCAACGGGTATCCGAAGAGTGGTACAGCGGTACGGCAGATGCTATATATCAGAATCTGCACCTACTCGAGTACCATCGCCCTGAGCATGTGTTTATACTCTCGGGTGATCACATTTACAATATGGATTTTAATGAATTATTCAATCAGCATATTGAAAGGGGAGCCGATCTGACCCTGTCCGTTTTGGGGATTAAGAAAAAAGAGGCGGCTGCATTCGGCGTGCTGACCATGGATGATGATTTAAACATCAACAGTTTTATTGAAAAACCACAGGACCCGTCCCAGATCCCGGGCGAAAGTGACGATTGCTATATCAACATGGGGATCTATCTTTTTAAGACAGATACTCTGGTTCGGATGCTGGCTCAGGATGCCAGAAAAAGATCTTCACACGATTTTGGTAAGAATATTATCCCATCCATGCTTGGGAAGTATCGGGTGAATGGATTCTCTTTCAAGAAAAGCCGGTTTGGACACTACTGGCGCGATGTGGGAACCATACGGAGTTACTACAATGCCAACATGGATTTCCTTTCCCAGCTGGGAAGCCGGATTATTTGTACCCCCGACTGGCCGATTCTAACCGCTGGCATTTCATCCCCTTCATCCTTTTTTGGTGGTAATGAAGGAGTCAGAATCCGGAACTCAACAGTTGATCTGGGGTCTCACCTGTATAACTGTGATATTAATCACTCACTGATTGGTGCAGGGGTGACGGTTGGCAGTGATACGCTGATTGAAAATTCCATCATTATGACAGATTGTAGTATCGGCAGGGGGTGTGTGATTCGAAACGCCATTTTTGACAAGGGGGTTGTCATCCCGGACAATGTGCAGATAGGGTGCGACCCACAGATTGATAAGGAACATTTTTTCATTTCCGATGGCATTGTTGTGCTACCCAAAAATTTTGTTTTGTGAAGGCTACTGTTTAATGGGTCTTATTGCACCAGAAGAAAAAAGAGATATGGGAGATACCAGTAATCATGACGGGGGGGCACTGACGCGATCTCCGGAGCGACAAAGGCAAATCAGAAATCGGATCGGGTTGATCGCTTTCTGCTGTATTCTGATTACCAGCCTGCTTATTTTTAACTACTATCAGCAGGGATTGAAGGATTACAGTAGCATAGACTTTAACTTGAATATCTTTCTCCTGATTAACCTTAATATCCTGTTACTGGTAACCGTTATCCTTCTTATTATCAGGAACCTGGTAAAACTGATTTATGAACGAAAACGGCGGATACTCGGATTTCGCCTGAAGTTCAAGCTGACCCTGGCTTTCGTGCTGGTTTCATCTTTGCCGATGTTAATGTTTTTCTTTATTGCGAATGGCTTGCTGAAGGACAGTCTCGACTTCTGGTTCAAGGGGCAATTCGCTGTGGCACTGAAAGATTCAGCGGTGATGGTGAAAAAGTTGAATCAATACCAGGCTGAAGATATTAAGCATTTTGTTAAAATTGTGGCGGATGACTACCTGGATAATATCGGTGTTGAACCATTTGACGAAGCCAAGGGAGACCTGCCGAAGGAGTGGTTTCGATCTGTTCTGAACCGGTATCGGCTGGACGGGATTGTCTGGTATAATGCCGATCTGGTACCGATCAGTAGATGGTTCCTGGATAATGGTAAAGAAGATGCCTGGAGTCCCCTGGTCAAGAATGATTTGATCGATAAGTCCTCAGAATTCCCCATGGACTTTGACAGTCGAAGCATGACCGGGAAGATAAACCGGGCACTGTTACCGGTCCAGATTAAAGGGGTGACCTACTACCTGGAGGTGGCAAAACTGCAGACCGGTTCCAAATACAAAGACCTGACGGTCATACAGCAGAACCTGGACAATTTCCAGAACCTTGCCCATTTGCAAAGCCCCATTCGCACGAATTTTACCACCTATCTTCTGCTGTTTACTGTGTTGATCATATTTGGTGGTATCTGGTTCGGCTATTATCTGGCTGGCGGCATCGTCAAACCAATTGAGACACTTGTGGATGGAACCCGGCGCATCTCAAAGGGCGATCTGGATTTTCAAATTGATCTGCATGCTGATGACGAAACCGGCATGTTGCTGGACTCGTTTAATGCCATGACGAAGGAATTGCAGCAGAATAGAAAGAAATTGGCCATCAGTCGGGAGGCGCTTGTTTATACCAATAAGACCCTTGAAGAGCGAAATATCTTTGTCGAGGCGGTTCAGCAGAACATTCAAACCGGGATTTTTTCAGTTGATAATTCCGGTTATATCAGCGGGATTAATCCCTATATGATCAAACTGTTCCAAATCAGGCCGGCAGAAGCTACACAGAAGCATTATCTCAGTGTTCTGACCAAAGAGCAGAAAGAGCATTTCGAAGAGCTGGGTGATATCCTGAATCGTTCCGGGCAAACATCTGTCAAGCGGACAACGCATCTGAAGCTTGAAAAGAGAGGGATTCGGGTTTCCCTGGAGCTTTTTCAGCTGAAAAATCCGAAAGGGGAACAACTGGGGCGACTGCTGGTTGTGGATGATTTGACAGAACTTGACCGTTCGACACGGGCCAGCGCCTGGCGCGAGGTCGCCAGGCGGATTGCTCATGAGATCAAAAACCCGCTGACTCCTATTCAATTATCAACCCAGCGTATCCGGCGAAAATACCTGGATAAGATCGATGATGCCGATATGCTGGATAGTTGTACCTCTACCATTATCAAAGAGGTGAACGGCCTGAAGAACATGGTTAATGAGTTCTCAAAATTTGCGCGGATGCCGGAGATTAACCCTTATCCAAATAATATCAACAAGATACTCGAGAATGTCAGTGATCTGTTCAAGCAGGGGCTTCCACCACTGATCAAGATAAATCTTGTTACAGACCCCACCATTCCAGATATGATGTTGGATGAGGAGCAGTTAAAGCGCGTCTTTACTAATCTGATTGATAACGCCGTTGCTGCCATTACAGGTCCTGGAACGATAGAACTGGTCAGCTCCTATGCAAAAGAACTGAAGATGGTATCGGTCCAGGTGATTGATACGGGCTGTGGCATTCCAGACGAGATGACCCATCGGATTTTTGATCCCTACGTCACAACCAAGAAAGATGGGACCGGCTTGGGCCTGGCGATTGTACAACAGATTATTTCAGATCACGGCGGGTTTATACGGCTTCTGGATAACGATCAGGGGACGACCTTTACCATTGAATTACCAGCTTGATCAGATCCCAATTATCCGCTATTAATGATCAATGGCCGATTGAGAAAAAGTCCGGCTAAAAGGTGTATCCATGCAGGGAAGATCCCCTCTGTGATTGATTGAGCTTTTTGCAAGTAAATTGAATAATGAACTGAAATGGCTGACCGTATCCTGATCGTTGATGATGAAGTGTCCATTCTCTCCACCTTAAGTGATATTTTGACGGATGAAAACTTTGAAACAGAAGTAGCAGAGTCCGCTGAAGAGGCAATGAATATCCTGACTAACAACGATGCCCGGGAGTTCAGTGCTGCATTGGTTGATATCTGGATGCCGGGGATTGATGGCATCGAGTTTCTGGACTGGACCAAGCAGCGTTTTCCTAAGCTGCAGGTGATTATGATGTCCGGTCATGGAACGATTGAAACGGCTGTCAAGGCAACAAAGAAAGGAGCATACGATTTCATTGAAAAGCCACTCTCCCTTGAAATTGTGCTGATCAAACTCAATCATGCATTGAAAGAGGCGGCGCTGGAGCGCGAGAATGAGGCATTGAAGCGGGCCCAACGCCCACAGGATCATGAGATAATAGGGGAATCACCTGAGATTAAAGCAGTGCTTGAGCAGGTCTCCATCGCAGCCCCAACGGACGGATGGGTGATGATTAACGGGGAAAATGGAACCGGAAAGGAGCTTGTGGCGAGACAGATTCACTATCAGAGTTTGCGCCGTGAGAAACCGTTTATCGAATTGAACTGCGCGGCGATACCCGAAGAGATGATCGAGAGTGAGCTTTTCGGGCATGAGAAAGGGGCATTTCCGGGTGCTATCAATCAGAAACTCGGGAAGTTCGACCTGGCAAATCGGGGGACACTGTTTCTTGATGAGATTGGCGACATGAGTTTGAAAACCCAATCGAAAATCCTGAGGGTACTTCAGGAGCATCGATTTGAGCGCGTCGGTGGATCAGAGGTCTACATGGTGGATATCCGAATCATCGCCGCTTCCAATAAGAACCTGCAGGAGGAGATTGCCAATGGGAACTTCCGTGAAGACCTGTTTTATCGCTTGAATGTTATACCCATAGACCTGCCACCGTTAAAAGACCGCAAGGATGATATCCCTATTTTAATAGACTATTTTTTAAAACAGTTTAGTGAGGAGGGGCAATATCCCAATAAAAAGATCAGCAAGGAGGCTCTGCGCAGCTTGATGGCTTACCACTGGCCGGGCAATATCAGAGAGTTGAAAAATATTGTGGAGCGTATGGTGATCATGGTCCAGGAAAAAACCATTGCACTCAAACATGTACCCCCCGTTATTCGAATGGCCAATAACGAGATGCTTCAGGTTGATGAATTTCCAACTGGGCTAAAAGATGCGCGTGATTCGTTCGAAAAACAGTTTATACAATCGATGCTCAAAAAGAACCGCTGGAACATATCCAAAACCTCTGAGATGATCCAGGTTGAGCGGAGCAATCTTTATCGGAAAATAAAACATTACAGTATTGCTGTTCCTAAGTAACATTTTTTCAAGTCTGTTTTGAAGGAAAAATGGCCTCGGGCTGTGGCAAATTTTGAGTTATTTTGACACCAGTGGGTTCAGGTTTTCAGGTACTTAAAAAAAAGTATTCCGGAATTTTTAGTGTAGGATTTTTTAGAAAGATATGGTATCAATGTTTTTATGGATATCGGGAGACAGCCCCTCTATTTGGGGGATATCGTTTCCTTTGAAACATTGTCCGGGTTATTCTATAAAAAAAAGAGACCAATAGATGCTGAAGGGTTTATTTCAAAGTAAAGAAGATAAGATCAGAGAAAAGGTGGCTGAACACATTGCGGATGGGATGGCCCATCTCTCCCAGAAGTTCTACAATGGGGCAATGATCGAGTTTGACAAGGCCATGGAACTCAACCCTGATAAGGTCTATCCGCGGCTGGTTGAAGAGCTCAGTAGTGCGGCTGCTTCAGGCGATCTCCAGTCGGCTCTTGCCATTGGATTGAATCTGTTCAAGAAGAACAATTCCGACTACGAACTGGCAAATAAACTGGGCAACTATGCACGGGAGTTGAAGGATTACAAACAGGCGAATGGTTTGTATAAGGCAGCGCTCAAGGTCAACAAGAATTATGAAACGGCATTTTATAACCTGGCAGCCTCGCAGGCTAAAGTTGATATTTTTGATGATGCCGTAAAAAGCGCCCTGGAGAAATTTGACTCTGCAGAGGGGTATATCCTACCAGGTTATATCGGAGTAGATAACCTGATCGAAACCATGACGACGCAGGTCGAGGATCAAAAACAGATTGAGTATAAGGAGAAAACCCAGGATCTGACCATTGAACGGGACAAACTGATAGAGTCTGGAAACTCGGTTGAGGCGAAAGGCGTTGACCTGAAAATCAAAAAACTGAAGGATAACCTGAATAAGGTGTTGGATGAGGATTTAATTGATGCGTTCAAGAAAGAGATAGCAGAGGACCCTGATAATAATAAGGTCCACAAATACAACCTGGCGTTATTTGCGCTGCACAGTAAAAAACCGGATGCGGCTCTGGAAGCAGTCGACGGTCTATTGGAGAGTGAATATGAAGCGGTGGAGTTGATCAAGGTTATTGCCCTTGATCAAAAAGGATTCAGCGACGAAGCGATGCGGAAACTGGTTCAACTGCTGGGTAAAAATGAGTTCAACCGTTACCATAACGTCAATCTGGGACTGATGTATCGGAAACGGAAGAAACGGTTCCTGGCCACCAAGTATCTCGTCAAGACAGCCTCCCTGCTTGAAAAATCAAGTGGGATTTACAGTATGCGCGACCTCCTGCTGGCTGCAGATGAGAGTTATGAACAGGGAAATTTGAAGAAGGCGTTGAACTATTACAAAATTGCCACTACAGAGATCCCGACCCCCGATATCTGGAACAAAATCGGATCCATCAATGTCGAACAGAAGAAATATGATGAAGCTGTTGAAGCCTTCAGACAGATGTCCGAGTTGGATCCGAAATCCAAGGCGGCCGATTCAAAAATCAAGGAGATCCATGACTATTACGTGGAAAAGGGGGAGATCCTCTTCCATGACCGCAAGTTCAAGCCATCCGTCGATTATTACCACAAAGCTCTGGGTGTTTTGAGACTGCCGGATACGCTGAAGCAAACGGCAGATGTCTACAAGCAGCTCAACAATAGCGAAAAAGAGAAAGAACTGCTTGAAGAGTGGCAGAAATTGATGGACGAAGAGAAGGCAAAAGAGCAGGAAGAGCACCGGCAGAAGATGATCATGAAGGGAAAAGCCTTTATGAAGCAGAAGAACTATATAAAAGCCATTGAGACATTTGAGGCCATTCTGCGTATGAAGGTGGATCGACAAATATTCATGCAACTGGCTGCATTGTACAAGGGACTGAAAAAGAATAACGACTTGTTGGATCTGGAGCAGAGATTTGAAAACATGGTCCTGCATGAGGAGAAGGTGCGCCGCTTCGAAAAGGATGAAGAGCGCAAACAGCAGGCTGAAAGCGAGGATTAGTTAAACGAAGGGCGGATCAGCTATGGTTTCTCTGCATAGTGAATGACTGTGCTGCCCAGGTGGAAATTGAAATAACGAACGTTTGAAAATCCTGTGTTCTCCAACATCCCGGCCAGTTTCTTCTGGGAAGGATAGGCCAATGATGAGTTCGGGAAATAGTCAAAAAATGTCTCCTTCGGATAGATCCACTTCCCGATCCGGGGAACAACCACGAAGAAGTAAAATCGAAACAGCTCCCGGATAAGCGGGATATTGACCTTGCCCATGTCTAGTGACAAAAACCGCCCTCCGGGTTTTAAAACCCGATAGACCTCCGTCAGACACGCCTCAATATTCACAAGATTTCTGAGCCCGAATCCAACAGTGATGGCGTCCTGACTGTTGCTCTTTATAGGCAGCACCATGGCGTCGCCCTGGATGAAGCGGCTTTCTGCCACTGACGATCGCGATTGTGCGACCTTCAGCATGCCGGTGGAAAAATCCAGTCCGGTTATGTTCCCTGAGTTACCGACAGCCCGGCTTAAACGCTGGGTAATGTCACCAGTCCCGCAGCATATATCCAGAGCGCTGTCACCCACCTTGAGTCCGGCTTTTTTGACCAGAAATGCTTTCCAGTATCGGTGCATCCCCTGAGTGATGATGTCGTTGAACAGATCGTACCGATCCGCAATGATGGAGAATTTGCTTCTGACATAGACAGACTTTTCCTGGCCGTCAGGTATTTGAAATGACATTATAGATGGGATCAGGGGGTTGCGTTGGTTGACTCGGCAGTTTTTGCCTGCTGGCTCTGGCCTGCGGCGGCGTCACCAACCGTGACGAGATTAAATTCGAAATAGCGATTATACATCTTGCGTTTGTCGCCGAAACGGATGCCGTAGACATTACTTCTGACACCCTTTTGATAATAAGCCAGTTCCACAACTCCGATCCAGTCGCTGGTTAGGTGCTGCTCCAGGGATATGCGGACACGGTCTCCCACCTTGAACTTGGGTTTGATCGGTTTTGGAATTGGACAGGCGGGCGTGTAGCTGGATGTATCGCCATAACAAACCCAGGTAGCTTTTGTAAAAGCAGAAAGTCGGTTGCCACCGCCATGGGTCAGGATGTATTTGTCCGGAGAAAAGCCTGTTCGTTCATTCCAGGTCTTCTGATCAATGTGATCGTGCACTTCGATCAAGTAGGCCCTGTATTCAGCCAGCAGTGACATCGGAATCAGCATCAGGCTCAGCAGAATGCCTATTTTCAGGCAATGGCGTCGCAGGGCTAATAGGCACATGAACCGGTTTTGTTTCACGATTATATCTGTGTCAGTTGTTCAATCTCGGTTTTAGTCAATTGCCGCCATTCACCTGGCGATAAATCCAGCAGTTCAATCTTTCCGATGCTGTACCGTTTGATTTTCTGCACCGGGTAGCCAGCAGCCAGAAAGGTTTTCTTGATATGGTGCTTTATGCCCTCCTGTAACGAAACCAACAGCCATGATTTATCATTGACAAAATGCAGGAAGCGTATTTTTATCGGCTGCCTCTTTTTTCCATCAATAATTGGGCCAGACCGGATTGTTTTAATCTCTTCACCGGATATTTTCCCCTTTAGCTTAACAAAGTACTGTTTCCAGACGTGATTGCGAGGATGTGCAATGCTGTTAGCCAGATCGCCGTCATTGGTCAGGAGTATCAATCCTTCAGCGTCGTAATCCAGGCGCCCGACGGGAAAAAGCCGGTGTCGGGTTTTGGGGAAATAGTTTACGATGGTGTCACGTCCCTGAGGGTCATTGAGCGTGGTCACACAGTTTTTTGGCTTGTAGAGAATAAAAACGACAGGATCGGGTGTTGTGGTAGCGACAATTTTGCCGTCCACCTTGACGCTGTCGGTGTCTGGATCAATCTGAGTTCCCAGGCGGGTGACGATCTCGCCGTTGACGCTGACCTGCCGGTCGATGATCATCTGTTCGGCTTTTCGCCTGGAGGCGATTCCAGCATTAGCGATGAATTTCTGCAGCCTAATTGTCATACTGCTGTTTTATATTTTTAAAGGCGTTTATTGCCGCGTTCTGTTCGGAGATTTTTTTGCTTTTCCCTTTGCCGATGCCGAATATTTCATTGGCAATCATCAGGGCGGTAACAAACTCCTTGTTGTGGTCGGGACCGGATTCTTCAATAACTTTGTAGTTCAATGCTCCCAGTTTTTTCTTCTGGACAAACTCCTGGAAGTCAGTTTTGTAATCGACAGACGAAAAGGTTTTCTCAGCGAGCTTGATCTCTTCGGCAAAAAGTGACTGGATAATATCCGTGACGGTACCGACTCCGCTTTCCCCTTTGCTGTCAAGGAATACAGCGCATATAAGAGCTTCAAGTGTATCTGACAGGATGGAGTTCTTCTCCCGCCCCCCGGTAATTTCCTCTCCTTTTCCGATTAAGACATACTGCCCAAGGTCGATTTTCTTGGCCAGTTTGCTTAATCCGTTTTCGGACACCAGCACGGCCCTGAATTTTGACAGCATTCCTTCGGGTAAATCGGGATAGTTGTCTACCAGGTAGTCACTGATAACAAACTGAAGAATAGCATCCCCCAGAAATTCAAGCCGTTCATTATTTTCGAGATTGCGTTCATGGGCATATGACTTATGCGTTAACGCCTGAGCCAGAAAACAGGGTTGGTTGAACCGGTATCCCAGTTTCTGCTGGAGCCCCTCGATATCGAAATCTTCAGGCGGATGTTGCGTTTTTGTTTCGTCAATATCAGACATAAAAAAATTCCAATATAGGCTGAAAACTAAATGGGAATAATAACTGATCTCTGCAATTCAAAAAAGCGGAAATGATTTGACACTCAGGCTGATAGATGAATTTTTCTTTAAAAACAACGAAATAGTTTGCTTGATATTTGTCATTTTATCATGAGTGGGGATTTAAGCAAGCCTGTGATGACGTAGTATAAGATAAACCAAACAATAACAACCAGTTAAGGAATAATTTGATCAAAGATTCTCTTTTTTCCCCTGATGACATGTCAAAGAGTGCTGAATCTGATAAAAATAAATAGACACTGCAGCAAATGAAACCCCGATCATCCGTTCGGCCTGCTGGACAATGGAGAGATTTTCCTGTGCTGGGAGAGAACCTTCTGCGTCTTTACCTGTTTTTCCTGAATAGAGTAAAATGCCTTTAGACACACTCGAAAACCGCTCCCCTTTAAGTATACTGAACAAAATATTTGGTTATGACAACTTTCTGAATGGTCAGGAAGACATTATTGACCACTTGGTCGCTGGGGACGATGCCTTGGTTCTTCTGCCAACGGGAGGTGGCAAATCGCTTTGCTACCAGATTCCATCTTTGGTACGCCCGGGAGTTGGGATTGTGATTTCTCCCCTGATAGCGCTTATGCAGGATCAGGTCGATGCCCTGAAGCAACTGGGTGTCCGGGCTGAATTTTTAAACTCAACCTTGAATTATCAGCAGGCACAGAAAATTGAAAGGGAGCTGGTCCAGGGGGAGCTGGATCTCCTTTATGTCGCACCTGAACGATTGCTAACACCTCGTTTCCAGGGATTGCTCCAGAAATCGAAGCTGGCGCTTTTTGCTATTGATGAGGCACATTGTGTTTCTCAGTGGGGACATGACTTCAGACCGGAATACATTCAGTTAACCATCCTTCACGAGCAGTTTCCACACATCCCTCAAGTGGCGTTGACAGCAACGGCTGATGAAACCACACAGAAAGAGATCCGCGAAAAGCTGGGATTGCTCGAAGCCCGGCAGTTTACATTCAGTTTTGATCGTCCCAACATTCGATACCGGGTAGTTGTCAAGAAAAATCCCAAATCACAGCTTCTGGATTTCATTCGCTGGGAGCACAGTGATGAGGCTGGGATCGTGTATTGTCTCAGCCGAAAAAAAGTTGAGCAAACCGCAATCTGGCTGACTGAAAACGGTTTCGAAGCTCTTCCTTATCATGCGGGACTGGATGCATCCGTAAGGCAGGCAAACCAGCAGCGGTTTATAAAGGAAGAGGGCATCATTGTGGTGGCGACTGTCGCTTTCGGTATGGGCATTGATAAACCTGATGTTCGCTTCGTTGCACACATCGATTTGCCTAAGAGCATTGAGGGGTACTACCAGGAAACCGGTCGAGCTGGTCGTGACGGCCTGAGAGCGGATGCATGGATGACATACAGCCTGGCGGATGTGGTTCTTTTGAGGAAAATTCTTGAAAGCTCAGAGGCCAGCGAGCAGCATAAGCTGGTGGAAAGAAGAAAACTCGATGCACTGTTGGGGTTCTGTGAAACAGTAAGTTGTCGGCGTCAGGTGATGTTGGGATATTTTGGGGAAGAGTTGCCGGAGCCGTGCGGCAACTGTGACACCTGCCTGGACGTGGTTGATACCTGGGACGGCACAGTAGTCGCGCAGAAAGCACTCTCCTGTGTCTATCGAACCGGGCAGATTTTTGGTGCCTCCTATTTGATCAATGTACTGCGGGGAATGGATCACACCCGTATCATCAGAAATGGTCATGACGAGTTGTCAACCTTCGGCATAGGTGAGGATCTGTCGGCTAATGAGTGGAAATCCATTTACAGGCAGCTGATTGCAGCTGATATGTTGAATATTGACATTGCCGGCTATGGTGGGTTTCGCCTGACCGAAAAAAGTCGACCCGTGCTGAAGGGGGAAAAACAGGTGCTGTTTCGCCGGGACCCGGTCTCTCGAAAACTGAGGAAACCCAAAAAACAGGCAGAGGTGTCTGAAAATCCAGACATCCAGCGCATATGGCAGCATCTTCGGGAATTACGCCGTGAAATTGCGGGAGAGCAGAACCAAGCCCCTTACATGATATTTCATGATAAAACCCTGCTGCAGATGGCTGAAGTCAATCCTCAGAATCTTGAAGAAATGAGTGCCATATCTGGTGTTGGGGATAAAAAACTGGAACGGTATGGTGAACGCTTCCTGTCAGTGCTCAAATCCACTTGAACTTGTCACTCATTGCGTGCCTGGTTTCGGCCCTTGCGGTTGAGGGAGTGTCGCAGTAGTCTCTTCAGTATTTTGCGGGCGGATTTCCGGTTTTCGTCCATCACCATTTGTGGCATTCGGAACAGATCTACCAGCCACCAGATAAAAAATCCGCCGCAGGTGAGGGTAAACAGAATCTGTTTCACCAAACGCCTTGAATATAGGTAGTGACAGGACAGTGGTGGTGGTATCAGCCAAAGAATATAGGCGATTGCAAGGCTGCGGGACTGAAGCTGATACTCCTCCCAGAATTCATCCTTGAGAATCGGCGGCAGTTTCAACAATGCTTCCCTGACGGTTGCCGGCAGATGTTCTGGATTCTGAAGCGGTGAAAAAGGATATTCTGTGGAACTTGTTTCGGGTGAGTTGTGGGAAGCGCGTATTTCACCTGCAATGCGCTCCATCTCTTCCCGCGGGACCTCTGTTATCTCCTCAAGTGCCTGCAAGGTTGCCTGAATTGACATTTCCTTATCCTCTTTCAGCCTGAGTTCACGCTCCCTTTCGAGGACCCGTTCCCTGATCCTGTCCAACATTTCCTCATGATCTTCACTCATTTGCTGTCTTCCGTCGAATGATTCATTGATTATGTTTGCCCCTTGCATCAAGTTGTAATGTGGTTTTACATCTTAACTTAATCTTTACTTATTTCTGTTTGACAAACCGTTTAATTTTAGAAAGGCGTTTTTTTGCTTCCTGTTTCTGTGACCCCGACTGTTTGGCGGTCACCACTTTTGAGTAGTGCCTGATCGACATCATCCATTTTTCCTGAGACTGATATAGTTCGCCGAGTCTGAAGTGAACCTTCAGGTACCATTGCGTATTATCAATGGGTTGTTGTGCCAGCTCGATCAGTGTTTCGATGGCTGTGGGAAAGTCTTTTTTTTCAATATACAGTTCTGCCAGCAGCGCTGATGCCTTGAAGTTTACTTCCCTGTCAGCTGCTCCGTGCAGATCGGTCAACAAGGGAATAATATTTTTTCGTTTCTCCCCTGTCTTGATCAGAATTTTGGCCAGCCGATAGGCGTACTCGGCTTTCTGATGTTCATCCCGGCTTAATCTGAAAGCGGTTCGGTATTGATGGACCAATGTTTTCCAGGCTCTCTTTTTTTCATGGTGCTTTATCAGGATATCGAGAACAGACAGTCGCTCGGCCTCCCTCTCGAGCGGCATGTATTTATAGGACTCACGGTAGTAGATGATGGCCTGTCGATGGTAGTAGGTTTTGGTTTTCAGGTCGGGTCTCTGGTCCCGCCATTTTTTACTTTTCATGGCCAGTGTGATCTGGTCGAGTGTTCTGGCAACGTTTAACAGAAACCAGGGGTCTTTTTTCTTTGCCGGAGAGAGTTTAACAACAGCTTTCATTGTGGATAGCGCCTTGAGCCACTGTTCCAATTCCAGGTGAAACTCTGTCTTGTACAACAGGATATGCTCTTTATCTGCAAAGTGTGGCAGATGTTCCACACGTTTCAGGTATTTGAGGCCTTCTTTCTGTTGACGGGTCCTGTTCAGCGCATCCAGGTAGTAATCAAGTGCCAGCGGGGCATACTGTGAATTCACATCGATTTTGCCAAGAAGTTCGTTGACGATTTTCAGCTCGCCCAGATCGTGATAACAGGTACCGCTGTAAAAAAAGACTTCATCAGCCACTGGTTTTCCAATAGGTTGTGTAAGCGCGTTGAAGTTTTTTATCAGGGACGGGCAGTCTTTCTGACGATAGTTATTTCGAATTAGACCGGCCAACAGTTCATTTTTATTGACCGGCTCCTTCTGAAGCTTAAGGGAATCACTGTAAATCAAATTGGCTTTTTTCCAGTTTCCGGCAGATTCAAAGAATCTTGCACGGATGATTGTCAAATCAATATCCCCCCGATACTTTTTACTATGGCTTTGCAGCCAGTTGAAATCATTTTCGGCTTCTTCTGGCCTGCCAAGATCCAGGAGGAACCAGCCTCGGTGGTAGTGACTGTTATCAATTTCTACTGGGTGTTTTAACGCCAGGTTGCGGCTGAATAGCTGAACTGCCCTTTGCTTCTCTTTCGTCGACAGTCTTTTTTCAGGCATCTGGCTTAATAAAAACAGCGATTCTGCTATCCAGAACTGTGATCTGTCGGAAAAATCCGGATGTGACCATTGCTTGAGAAGTCGTTCGTGCCACTTAATGGCCTCACGGTGATTGCCAACCTTTTGTGCGTCAATAGCATACTGGTATCCGATTTTCGCCTTTTGACTGTCGGCGAGGTTAGATTGTAGAAGGGATAAAAACAGTTCATTGGCCAGGTCAGTCTTTTTTTGAAAATAGTAGGTCCAGGCAAGGTAGTTTTTAGCCTCCAGCTGTTGCCCCGGTCTCAAGTCTCCTTTGGTAACAGCACTTTCCAGATAGAGGGAGGTGGTTTCCCACCTTTTTTGTTTAAATGCCAATGCCCCCAGTTGAAAAATGGCCCGGTACAGGAATCTGGATTCAGGGTATTTCCCGATCAGGCGCTGCAGCTTGGTCTGTCCCCGCTGGATTTGTCCCAATTGCAGGTGAATGACGCTTGAAAGGTAGAGCGAATCTTCGACCAGTTCTGACTCCGGGTGACGGGAAAGGATAAGATCATATTTTCTCAAGGCGTCAGCTGTCGACTTTTGAACAACATCGATTTCAGCCTGGGCGAAGATGATCTCGGCCCTGAAAATACCCCCAGGATATTTTTTCAGGTACACGGCAGCCTCTTCCTGCGCATATATGTAGTACTTGTCCTTCAAAAGGTGATGGATAAAGTTCCGGTCTTCGACTTCGATGGGCGTGGTTTCCTTAACCTCTTTGCCATAAGAAACCATAACAGAGAGGTATGGTGCATTAAAACAGAGTACTGAGAATAAAATGGTGGTTAACCGAATCAGACGATTTATTGGTGATGGCATTCGTTCTCTTTTGCCTGGCATTTACCCGATAAAAATGGGGTGGAGACCGGTATCCGGTCTAACCTCAAAAATAGGCGAATCGTTTGAGATTTACTGAGCCCCGAGGGATATAGATATCTTTCAGCAGTTGATAAATTATCAGGATTGAACGGTTATCGCAACGGATGGAATGTCAAACCCTTTTTTAAAGAATGGTCTCTGGTAAATTCACCGTTTTATTATGGTCCAATCATAGTAAAAAAGACTGGGTAGGCTCGTCTTTAAAGTGCGTAAATAGTGAATCAAGGTCTGATCTGGTTAAAAAAAGAGGTTGCAAATTTCTGAGATTTTATAGACACTCAGATAGTCCTCGATAGAATCGTCAAATCACCTCCTGAGGGAATATATCCAAAAATTGCCATGTCGGATTTAAGAAAAAAGAGTAGCGGCCGCCAAAGCGCTCGAGGTGCACAGGCAGGTGCTAAGAGCAAAACGGCCGACAGACAGCCGGGGCAAAACGGACAGGTTCGAAGAGCTAACGGCACTGCTGTACAGAGCACTACCAAGGCCAGTGGACAGACCGGTATCATCGTTCAGGAACTGAAGCCGATTAACCGCAGCATTCCTTTTAAAAGAAATTTTCTGGGTCTTTCAGACTCAGCCGGTAGAAGGACAGTTGAGGAGCAGGGGTTCTTTAAAAAGGCCCGGGGATTGTTTGGCAGCACAAAAGGCAAAGGGTTAAGCAAGGAAGAGATCATTAAGCTTCGCCAAGCCGTCGGGGATTTGAAAGAGATTTCCGAAGCTGCTGACGTTGCGGAAGGGAAGAATGCTCCGCAAGAGAAAAAGTCAGATCGCCCGAAAACAAAAAAAGAGCTCCTTGAAGCAAAAAGAAAGGCGTTGGGGGACCAATCTAAATCGGAAAAAAAGAGCAACCCGAGCGTGGGTATTCGTATTGAGCTGGAGAAATGGAAAAAGGCCTATCCAAATGAACCGAATCTCATCCTTTTGAGTGCCATATTGACGGCCAAAGATAGTGTTTCAATCCACCGCTCTGCAAGTGACCGCATAAATTCACTGTATTCAGCACTACATTCCGTAGCTACAATGGTGATGAATGAGTACATGACGACTTACTCGGTCGATGTATTGTGCGATATCTATTTTCTTTATCTGGAGGCGTTGAAGCCGAAACTGATGGAACGGCTGAAAGCGACAAAGGCATCAGAGAGTCAGTCTATCCGTCGGGATATTCACCTCTTGAACGTACTGCTGGAACACAAACGTCTGAAAAAGGGCATCAGCAATATTGCAAAAAAGCTGGATGGTTTCGGTTACCCGTACCAGCATATGAGCCCGATCCATGTTGCCAAGACGTTTCAGGCTGCTGCTGAAGAGTCTGATACCAGAATCGGTCCCGGGACGGCCAAGCTGAATAAATTCCTGATCCGGATCTATTTGAATGTATTCTCCCAGATCCCGGCTCTGATGCCGATTGGAAAAAAAATATGTGATGTATTGCCTAATAACCGTCACAGTCGGGCCTTGATCGCAAACGTCAATATTGAGAATGCGGTGATGAATATGAAGGTGGCGAAGATGAGTCAATCGATGGATCTGCCTAAGCTGATAACAGCTGTTTACAGTTACGGGAAAAGCTTTATCGGGAATAATTTTGCAGAGACGGTGACGTCACCTCTTGAAGCCAAGATACTGATTAAAATTGCGCAGATGGTTGAAGAGATGGCGCTGCTTTCGCCTAAGCTTGACCCCGCTGTTATTACCTATGCCTATAACTGCTCAACCATCGCCCTGCACTTCTACAAGGACGAAGCAGAGGTCCTGACCCGCCGCATTTCTGATATTGCGGCGAGGCAGCGATTAACCCTGAGGTAACGCTCGATTTTTCAGGGTTTAGCCTTGGATTTGAGGAAGTCCTTCCTGGTTTTCAACCAGGTTTCCGCTTGCCAGGAGTCCAATTTAAACAGCCACCTCTTTCCGAGGTTGTCGATCAACTGCCAGTCGGAAGCTTTAGCGTTGGATGCAGCTGTTAGCACCTTGGCAAAGTATGTTTTCTTCTCTTTATCATCCCCTTTTGTCAAGCCACTTTTCTCAGTTTTGACCAGGATTTGAAAGTTGAAGTGTGAGCCATCGAAAGCTGTTACAGCAATCTCAGAATTTAGCTTCAGATCATCTTCACGTGCGCTGTTTTTCAGATAAGCGTTTTCAATTTTAAAGCTCTTTAGCTCCTCCAGTATCCTCTCGACGGTCTCGGTGTCTGTCTGTTCCGAACCGGAAATGTCGGCGGGTTTCAGGGGGGCTTTGCTGTCTTCTCTGGTCAGCAGAAAACGCGACACGGGGCTTTCAAAGCGAACAGATTTAACCTGAACTTCGTCCACCGACAACAAAACGGTCCTCATCCATTCGTCTGCGTTGGTTTCAAAGCTGAGGTTCTCCTTGACCAGATAGACGACCTCTTTCAAGCCCATTCGAATATATGTCCCGTCGGGTCTTGAGGGTCGCTTCGAGTTGGTCGAAGCAGAATCCCGGTTTCTGCCTGCCACCATTGAAAACAGTGTTTTTCCCTTGCTTTTGAACGCCAGCGTGGTGCCTGTTGTTTCATCGTCGTTGCCTGGCTCAGTTTTTGTCAGCAGGTTGAAGTGGGCCAACCGACTTTTATCTTTGGACACCAATGCCGCAATCCGGGAGGAGGTGACAATTTCCAGTAACGATATCAGCTTCTGGGTATCTACCGGGAAGTCATTTTTTTCAGTGATAACCCATTCGTCTCCGTTCTTTTTCAGGTGAATCGCTGTTTTATTTTTCTCGATCACAATTTCGTCGGAGGTGTCTGCCAGCTCGGCTGAAGCCAAGACGTCGCCGACCGGCGAATCCCCTGACCGCTTACTTTTCTTGGAATAGAGTTGTACAAAAACGGCAATTATTACAAGCAGGGCTGCCACAATGAGCAGATTTTTTTTTGACATGGTGTATTTCGGGTTCGGTTGTGATGAAAAATGTCCTATTTTAATTTACGGTGGAATCGTCGAAAATACAGAGCCAGCCCGGCTAGTATCAGTAATATCGGGACAACTACAAGATTGATTACCGTCAGACTGGTTTTTTCAGATTCAATATCCTGTCTCAACAGCTTACGGATCTCACGCAGTTCAGACTTGGTTTTTTTCTCCTCTTCTCTAAACTGTTTGATTTTATCGATCTGTTCCTTGGTTAAGACAATTTTACCTGTTCCTTTCTGGACGTTCAGCTGACTCAGTTTTTTCTGGACCTCTTTCAGCTTGGCAGTAATTCCGCTCTCAGCTTCCTGGTATTTTACCTGGGCACCTTTCTCCAGCATTAAAAAGTGGCTAAAGGGTCTTCTGAATCGACCTCGAGATCGAATACCCATCATTTCCTGAGCCCCGCCCAGGAATTCCACCATATTTACCATAAAGTTCAGGTTGTCGTTTCTGGGCTGTTTGAAGACCTGCCCCATTACATTGAACTGTTCAACGCTGAAATTATCGGAAATGAAGTCCACATCCGTAATCAGAAGAATTTTGCTCTCACTGTTTCCTTCCGGAAGGTGCGGTCTCATGGCGATTTTTTCTACCGGTTTCTGCTTGCTGTCTTTTTTTGCTGGATCAGGCGCCTTCGTGAAGGCAGAAGTCAATTTTCCGGTCAGGATTCCTGCCATGATGTAGGACTGCCCTGTCGGCTTGACCATGTCGTTGATCTTCAGGGGGTTGGAGAATCGAATCATCATGGCTTCAACAAACCCGGTATTGGTTGAGCTCTTGATCAGCGGCTGTAGTTTAAGTGGGCTGGATTTCTCGAGAGTGAACCCGCCCGGTTCAATCATGAGCATGTCTTCCAGTTCCTGGGTGGCGATGAGGTCCTGTGCAAAGGAATCTCGGGTCAGGCTGTGCCAGAGGGTAAATGAAACAGCCCCAACTGCACCGCCCGCATTGACCCGGGTGGGGTGATCCTTGTCACCGAGAACACTACTTGGCTGATAGTTGACGCCCCAATGTTTAAAGAGTTTTGGAAGGTTGCTGGAAGCCTGCGGCATTTGCCCCATTTGGGCCATCATGGCAGCTGAGGGGTCGGATCGGGCATTGGGATCGACCATCACAATCAGCTCTCCACCCCTGACAACAAATTGATCAATCGCATACAGGGCAGTTTCGCTGAGATTTTTTGGATGAATGACCAACAGGATTGAGATATCTTCAGGAATCTGTCTGACAGATGTTTCGATAGTCTCGGTTTTGAATGTTTTTTCGAGCTCTTCGATGAACACCCATTTGGGGGTGCCGCGTTGACCCTGCATTTGCTGAATGCGGTTGGCGGCGGCGCCCATTACCGGGATGCTGCTCAGGATACCTATTTTTTTATCTTTTTTCTGTGACAGTTGAAGCAGCAGCTGGGTGATATCATATTCCAGGAAGCGCTCCCGCCGAGGGTCCATTAATGGAATGTTGAGCTCGCGCTCTTCCTGGGTGATGACCAGTCCCATATAGAGTTTTTCTCCATTGCCCAGGTCGCCGCCAGTCAATCCGTATTTTTTGGCCCACTCCTCTTCGTCTGAATCGGGCTTTGGATCATAGATTTCCAGCTGAATCATCTCCGGATTCAGGTTCCGGTACTCTTTGAGCAGTTCACTGATTTTTTTGCCAAAATTCTTATATGTCAGAGGCAATGATTCCAGATCGGTTGAGAAATAGTACTTGAAGGTGACAGGAGTTGTCATTTTTCCAACGATGCCCTCGGTTCCTTCTGACAGCGTGTACAGTTTCTCTTCGGTTATATCCAACCTGAAGTACAGGCTGGCTGAAATCACGTTGATCGCAACAACACTGATCAGCACCAGAAGGATATTGATCGCTGTAGATCCCATTAATCTCTGTCTTTTTTTCACGTTCGCCCTTGTACGAAATGATTTGATTTTCTATTTGGAAGACGGCGGTTGTTCTGTTCGCCGCTGGTATTCCTTTACGTTAACGGTGATGAAACTCGGACGCCAGTTTTTACCATCCTTCAATCATGATCCTTTTTTGGTCTCCAAGATCAGGGCATTGATGATCAATCCACCGCCGATAATGGACAGGAAAAATATCAGATCCCGGCTATCAATAATTCCCCGGCTGATTGAATTGAAATGCGTTGAAAAGCTGGCTGTTGAGATAATGTCCGTTAGCCAGACTGGGAACATTTTGTTCATGATATTGGTAAAAATACCCCATCCCAGAAGGACCATTATAAAACAGACAATGACACTCAAAATGAAGCTGATGACTTGATTGCGCGTCAACGATGAGGTGACACAGGTTATCACCAGATAGGCCCCTGCCATAAGGAAACTGCCGAGGTAGCTGGCGAATATGACACCGTTATCGGGTTCTCCCAGGTAATTGACGGTCAGAATAATGGGGAAAGTCAGCAACAGGGCAATGCCAATAAAAATCCATCCTGCCAGAAACTTGCTGACCACAGCTTGTATCATACTGATCGGTAGCGTAAACAGCAGTTCAATTGTCCCTGTATTTCGCTCCTCTGCCCATAGCCCCATTCCGATAGCTGGAATCAAAAACAGGTAGAGCCAGGGATGAAACAGGAAAAAAATTTCCAGGCTGGCCTGATTGGAGTTGAAAAAATTGCCGAGAAAAAATGTGCTCCCGACAGTCGATAACAGGAATATAATGATGAAAACATAAGCGACAGGAGAGTAGAAATAGCTCATGAGTTCCCGTTTGATCAATGTGGTGATTTGTGCCATATCTTCTTTATCCTCCCAGGGTGAGTTGTCTGAAAACCTCGTCCATATACCCTTTCTCCCGGTATATTTCTGATATTTCTATATTGCTGCTGTTGAGGAGGTCTCTAACCTGCCCCAGAATGTCCTGTTTTTTGTTTGGGAACACCTGAACGACATAGGCTTCACCTGTTTTAGAGGGGTCAACGGTTTTGATGTCGTTGACATCTTCCAGCTTCAGGAGAGATTGGGCGGTTGCTTCTTCCAGGCGATGGGGCAGTTTCAGGGTCACTGCATTAAACAGTCTTGAGTGGGTCAATAGGGTTTGTGGTGCACCATCTGCGACAATTTTACCCTCATTAATGATGACTGCCCGTGTACAGACAGCCTCCATCTCTTCCAGAATATGGGTGGAGAGAATAATTGCCTTCTCCTCAGCCATCTTTTGAATCAAGGTGCGAACTTCCTGTTTCTGATTCGGGTCCAGTCCGTCAGTGGGTTCGTCCAGAATAAGAACCGGCGGGTCGTGAATGAGAGCCTGTGCAAAGCCCACCCGCTGCCGAAATCCCTTTGAAAGGGTGTCGATTGTCTGATAGCGGGCGCTATCCAAGGTGGTCAGATCGATAATACGCTCAACCCGATCACTTTTTTCTTGTCCGCTGAATCCGCGCGTCTGCGCAATAAATTCGAGAAATTCAAGGACTGTCATATTTTTATAGCTGGGAGCGCTCTCCGGCAGATAGCCCAGGATTTTACGAACGGAGAGGGAATCGGTCAGAATATCCTTCCCTCCGATTCTGGCGGTGCCTCCGGTTGGATGGATGAAGCAGGACAGCATTTTCATGGTTGTTGACTTTCCAGCACCATTTGGTCCCAGAAACCCAAGGATTTCTCCCTTATTAACCTGGAACGAGATATTGTCCACCGCTAACAGGGAACCATAGTTTTTTGATAAACGATCAACTTCAATCATAGTCTGTTTTTATTTTTAGTAGTAAAATCCCTACAATAACAGGGATCAGATTAAGGTGGCTGACTGTTCTCAAGGAGTCCCATCAGTCGACAGGAAAGGATTATCTAGCCGGCATCAAATTGAAATATTGTTTCTTTGTTCATTTGGGGTAGTTGCTTTTTCAGGGATATTCGCGCATTTGACCCTCGACAGTTTCAATGACCTAGCTGAATGTATCAAAATTCTGTAAAAAAACCAGTGTAAAGTCAATAGCAATTCTTACAAAATGGTGCTTCAGGGCAGGGCCCTCTTTTCCCCCCGGAAGGAAAGGTCAAAGTCCATGGGTCATTAGAACGGTCTGCAGAGAATTCAGGTGGACGCGCAGCTTGAACTTCCACCCGGTCAGGTGGCGACGGCAGGGGATTCATTGAGCCGTTCATGACTAATGACACCTTGACGCACAGGGTTTAAGATAGTACTTAATTTAGTTATCAAAGGGAATGGATTTTGTTGCTTGGAGACCCGATTATTTAAGTCGGCAGTGTCGGTGAAACGATGGAATAACCCGATTTTAACCGAATCTGCCAGTATAAAAGAACCTAACCGCATCAGTTTTTCCCAAGATTTGAATGCCTCATACTGTTTTCGTTACTAACCGATTCTTCATTTCCGCTACCGTTGTTTGTTCAGGAGCTGCTATTGGGTTTTGAGATATTTATGGCAGGACGCTATCTGCGTAGCCCACGTAAAGACCGGTCCATATCTGTCATCACCAAAATTGCTGTAGGAGGGGTTGCCATTGGTGTATTGGTCCTTATTACCGCTCTTTCCATGATGAACGGTATGGAAAAGGAGATGCGGGAGGCACTCAGAGGAGCTGAGAGTGACCTGACTGTCTATTCGATGTCCACCAGCGGAATTCCGTGGGGGTTGGATAATCCGCTGATCGATCAGATCAGGGAGAATATTACAATTAAGGCCTATGCACCCTTTACGACCCATCAGGCATTGATCATGGGTCCGCAGAAGCCGTCCGGAACTTTGATCAAAGGAATTGATGCTGATCGGGAGGCCGATGTTGTCCCCATCAAGTTTTTCATCAGAACCAAATCCTTCGAATACAAGCGGGATAACTCCAATCCCGAAAGGGTGATGCCCGAAACGGATCGACTTAAGGCACAAAAGATTCTGGAGCAGCTGAAACCGCATCTGGAGATGGTAACGGATTCGGCCGGCCTTGAGCGTCAAACAAAAATCACTGGTATCATCATCGGTTCTCAGCTAGCCCGTAAACTGGAAGTAGACATCGGAGAGTTTGTGACCATCATGTCACTTGAGACCCGTATGTCACCCATGGGAGAAATACCGAGATCAAAGCGATTCAAGGTTGTGGGGTTTTTCGAGTCCGGTATTCCCAGCTATGATGAATTGGTATCTTATGTCGATATGGGTACGGCTCAGAAGATTTTCCGGATGCAGGGTCAGATCAGCGGGCTGACGATCAGCCTGGAAGATAGTGGTAAATCTGAAACATATAAAGACATACTCAGGGAGAAAATCGGGTTTCCCTATTTTTTCACGACCTGGGTGGAAAACAATAAAAACCTGTTCGCTACATTCCAACTGGAAAGGTTTGCACTGGGTATTATCCTGACATTGATCATTCTGCTGGCGTCTTTCCTGATCGTCAGTTCCCTGATTATGCTTGTTGTTGAGAAGCGGAAGGATATTGCCATTCTGAAAGCCATGGGGGCGAAAAACAGTTCCATCCAAAAGATATTTATGTACCAGGGCTCTTTAATCGGGTTGACGGGAACAATTGCCGGAGTTGTGCTGGGGTTGGCTGTATGCTGGGTGATCAGTAGTTTTGATATAATTGATATTCCACCAGGGGTGTATGTAGGGAACCGGATTCCGATGCACATTGAAGCCTACCAGATTGTACTGATCGCATCGGTTTCATTGCTGATCTGTTTCTTTGTTACCATTATCCCTGCCATGAAGGCTTCAAATCTGGACCCGGTTGAAGGGATGAGGAACGAATGATGACGGAAGCAATTATTACCATAGAAAAGCTCAGCAAACACTATATTGACGGGAATGGCTGCAAGCTTGAAATCCTGAATGGAATCGATTGCGAATTCCGTAATAACGAGAGTGTATCGATTGTCGGGACATCAGGCAGTGGGAAAAGTACGCTGCTCAACCTCCTGGGGGGGTTGGATCGACCGACATCGGGAGAGGTCCGCTTTCTGGGTGGAAATATCAACGGCTTTTCCTCGGATGCTCTGTCCGATTGGCGGAATCGGCATATTGGGTTTATTTTCCAAGCGCACCATCTGCTGCCGGATTTCTCAGCACTGGAAAATGTTCTGATTCCAGCCATGATTGCAGGTTCTTCCCGGGTGCAAATCACCGGCAGGGCTGAGCGACTTCTAGATCAGGTCGGGTTATCAGATCGTGCAAGTCATAAGCCCAGCCAGCTTTCAGGCGGCGAGCAGCAACGTGTTGCCATTGCTAGAGCCCTGATTAATGCTCCCAGCTTGATTCTGGCGGATGAGCCAACAGGAAATCTGGATAACAAGACAGGTGAGGCAGTGGGGAGCTTGCTGCAGACAATTTGTCGTGAACAACAGACGACCCTTATTATCGTGACACACAATACCGGCCTGGCAGTTAGTATGGATTGCCGATTGAGGCTATTTGACGGAAATCTCTCAGGGTTTCAAAACGGTTAATTACAGGGATGTGGTTTTATGAAGATTCGTTTGGCTCATTGGGCTAGGTTACTGAACAAAATCGGGTTAGGGGTAGTGCTACTGTTCATTGTTCTCTTTGCTCCCCTGTCTCTTTTTGGGCAATCAAAGGCGCTACAGGAACAGGGGACGATTGTCGATATCCGGATTGAAGGCCTGAAATTCATTGAAAAGGGGTTGGTTATAGCAACCGTTCAGTCTCAAACGGGGGCAAGGGTTTCGCCGGTTGTGGTTGCAGAAGATATGAAAGCGCTTTACATGCTGGGATATTTTTCGGATGTTGCCGTTGACGTTGAGTCCGTGGTTGTTGGGGAGATAAACCTGATCTTCAGGTTGGTTGAAAAACCCAGAATCGCTCTGATTGAGATCCACGGAAACCGCACTATTTCGACCGACACACTTCAGGAAAAGCTGAAGGTGTTTAAAAACAATATGGTTGACCAGAGGCGTATAAAAGCGGATGCGGATATGATTCTGCAGGAATATCGCAACAAAGGGTATATGCAGACCCAGGTGAATTATCGGATTGAAGATATCAACAAGGATTCGGTCAGCCTGGTTTTCCAGGTAACGGAATCACCCAAAGTCTATCTGACTGAAATTGAAATCACCGGAACGAAGATATACCCTCCGCTGGACATAGAGCGGATCATGCTCTCTGCCGAAGTTGATTGTTTCTCCTGGATGACGGAGTCAGGCATATTTCAGGAATCCAAGGTGAACCAGGATCTTCAGGTTATCACCCAACACTACCTTTCCAATGGCTATATCAAAGTCAAAATTGATAAGCCCAAGGCTGTCCTGATTAAAAACAGGGACTATTCCCGGGTAAAAATCGGATTTAATATCTCAGAAGGGGAGCAGTATTTTACAGGAAAGGTTGATGTGGCCTCGGGAGATGGCAAGGAATTGCTGTTTGATAAAGAGGAAGTCCTTGGGGAGATGGTGCTGCAGACAGGGAAGATCTTTAATCCCTACCAGCAAAACGGAGACCGGTTTAAGGTTTCAAAACTGTACCAGGAGCAGGGGTACGCTTTTTCCCGAGTTCGGGTTCGGAACAAGGTCGATGAAGAGAATAAGACAGTTGACATCATCTACCAGGTAGTCCGGGGAGAAAAGGCTTATATCGGTCGCGTGGAGGTCGAAGGCAACTATGAGACCCAGGATCACGTCATTAGAAGGGAACTGGAAATTTTCGATAATGAGCTGTTTGATGGTATTAAGCTGAAAGAGAGCCAGCGAAAAATTACCCGCCTGGGGTTCTTTGAGCAGGGAGCTGGCGTTCAACTGCTACAGTCAAAGGGAGCAGAAGAGAATACTCTGGATTATCGCATCAAGCTTCAAGAGGCCCAGACCGGTACCTTCAACGCCAGTCTTTCATATTCCGGCTACAGTGGTTTTGCTGTGGTTCTGTCCCTCTCAAAAAAGAACTTCATGGGAACAGGCCGAACGGTGACGCTGTCGACTGAGCAGATGGACGAAGGTGAAAGTCGCTACGATTTTTCTCTGGTTAGTCCCTACTGGTTCGATACTCAATTCGTGAACTCCTTTCGGGTGTTTTCCATTATTGAAAATGAGTCCTACTATGATACACGCACCGTCGGTTTTAACTTCGGTCTGGGTTACCCGCTCTGGAAAAACCTTTCGGCGAATACCAATTATTCCTGGAAAAACGAAGACTACAGCGATATTAATGAAATTGGTGAAGACGCACTGGATGGTGTGACTCAGAATAGCTATCGGAGCTTGAGACTGGGAACGACCTATAGTACGGTGAACCATCCTCTTTTTCCATCTGATGGATACGAGGCGTCAATCTCAGCGGAACAGTTTGGCGGGGTATTTGGCGGCAGTGTTGATTATCGGTCCTACAGGCTTAGCACGAAGTATTTCAAGACGCTGAATACCGCGGGATCGCTTGTCTTTGGCGCGAAATTCAACTGGTCCTATCTGCAGAAGACAAGCTCTGCAAGTGATATCCTGCTGTCAAAGCGATTTGAGGTTGGTGGCATTACAACGGTTCGGGGGTTTGAGTTTGACGAAATTGAGGGGCCAAGCAGTACCGGTGAACTGGGAGAATCGGCAGCTGATTATATCAGCGGCAAATATCCCTATCAGGGTGATTATTCGGACTGCCAATCGGACCCGATCTGCTCATCGTTGCCCGCAGACAAGGATGAAACCCGGGAATACTTTGAACAGCATCGTGGGGGAACAACCCGACGGGTACTGAACCTGCAGCTATACTATCCACTGACTCGAGAGGGAAACAATATCAGGGGGCTTGTATTTTTCGATGCGGGGAATGTCTGGGCCGAAGACCGTATGTATGAAATAACCGGTCAAAAAAAGGATGACTGGTACTACAGGATGAGTACCGGTCTCGGCGTGAATCTGATCACGCCGATGGGCGTGCTGCGGTTCGAATATGGTGTGAAACTCAACAAGTTGCCAGAGGAATCGTCCAGTAAATTCGACTTCCATATATCAGGCCTGTTTTAAGCCGGGATCAACCTCCCGGCAACAGGCGCTTCTCACTTCTGCAAGGTTGCCCTCAAACCCTTTGCAACTTCAAACTTAGTATCGGTAATGCTCAGGCTTGTATGGCCCGTCCACTGGTATACCGATGTAGCCAGCCTGTTTTTCCGTCAGTTTCGTGAGCTTGACGCCCAGTTTGTCAAGATGGAGCCTGGCGACGTTTTCATCCAGTTTTTTAGGCAGGACATAGACCTCTTTTTTGTATTGATCCTGATTTTTGAAGAGCTCTATCTGCGCCAACACCTGGTTGGTGAAGGAACAGGACATAACAAAACTCGGGTGCCCGGTTGCACAGCCAAGATTCAATAATCGTCCTTCAGCAAGGATCATGACGCTGTGGCCATCCGGGAAGACCCACTCATCATATTGGGGTTTGATTTCGATCCGCTTGATACCCGGTATCTTTTTCAAACCGGACATATCGATTTCGTTGTCAAAATGGCCAATATTTCCGACAATGGCCTTGTCCTTCATCCGGGACATGTGCTCAGCTGTGATGACGTTGTAGTTCCCTGTGGCACTGACAAAGATATCAGCTGATTCCACGGCATCCTCCAAGGTTGTGACCTCATAGCCTTCCATTGCAGCCTGAAGTGCACAGATGGGGTCGATCTCCGTCACAATGACGCGGCACCCCTGTCCCTTGAGAGCTTGCGCTGATCCCTTTCCAACCTCTCCAAATCCACAAATAACGGCAATCTTTCCGCCCAGCATGACATCTGATGCGCGGCAGAGTCCATCAGGTAAGGAGTGTCGGCAGCCGTAGGTGTTATCAAACTTACTCTTGGTGACAGAATCGTTTACGTTAAAGGCTGGAAAAAGCAGTTCTCCGGCCTCCTGCATGGCGTAAAGGCGATGCACACCTGTCGTTGTTTCTTCACTGACACCCAGCATTGTTTTTGCCACGTCGGTCCAGCGTTTCGGGTTCTTGTCCATCTCCTTTTTAAGCATATCGAGAATAACGCCCCACTCCTCGGGATCGTTTTCCGGATCGAATGCGGGGATCTGTCCTGCGGCTTCAAATTCAGCCCCTTTATGAACCGCCAGTGTAGCATCACCTCCATCATCCACAATCAGATCGGGGCCAGAGCCGTCAGGCCACATCAGCGCTTCCTTTGTGCACCACCAGTACTCATCCAGCGTTTCACCTTTCCACGCAAAAACAGGGGTTCCTTGCGGGCTGTCTACTGTTCCATCCTGTCCGACAACCACAGCAGCTGCGGCGTGATCCTGGGTAGAGAAAATATTGCAGCTGACCCAGCGGACATCCGCCCCGATGGCGACCAGTGTCTCAATCAAAACAGCTGTTTGAATGGTCATATGCAGGCTACCCATTATTTTCGCGCCAGCCAGCGGCTTTTCATTCTGGTACTGCTCTTTAAGAGCCATCAACCCGGGCATCTCATGCTCTGCCAGTCGGATCTCGTTACGGCCGAACTCGGCCAGGTTAATATCAGCAATTTTATATGCTGGTCGTTGCTCGTCGGTTGTTTCCAGTATTTTATTCATTGTTTATCTCTTTTCTAATTGATCGCACTGAAGGTTGCTATTCGTTCCCATTGAAACGATATCCCTGTATTATAAAAAGGATGGGCAAAACTGTCACGTTCAATCTTAACTGTTTGTTATTAGCGGAAAATTAGTGCTCTAAAAGCGAGGGGTGATTGAGTCCGGGTGGATCATGGTTTCTCTGTGTTCAGGCTATTTATTCAAATTGCCGTATCTTCTGGCAGATTTCTTCTACAATCCAGTCGGCGGTTGAGGCGCCAGAAGTGATGCCGACCTCAGTTTTTCCTTCAAACCATTCCGGATTCAACTGTTCAGCTGTTTCAATGTGATGGCTGTCGACATAATTTCTGGTCAATTCCACCAGTTTTTTGGTGTTGGATGAGTGAAAACCGCCCACAACAATCATTATATCTACTTGCTTGGCCAGCTTTTCAGCAGCCATTTGTCTTTTTTTGGTGGGAGAGCAGATTGTGTTTTTGACCTTGACGGTGGAACAGCGCTCGTGAATCAAGTTGACTAGATCGTTAAAACGTGCCTGGGAAAAAGTGCTCTGACAAATAATGCCGATTCTGTCGGGTAGCTCTATCTGCTTGAGTTCGGCTTCTGAGTTGATGATAATCGGGTTCTTCATTCGAGACGCAATACCCTTGACCTCAATATGTTTCTTGTCTCCCAGAATGAGGATTTCATACCCTTCTTGTTCCAACTTGTTTCCGGCCTTGTAGATGGCGCTGACCAGTGGGCAGGTCGTATCAACGACATCCAGTTTGTATTGTTCCAGGCGGGTCAGGTTTTCAATTGGTGTGCCGTGAGCGGTAATGACAACTGGGTTGGTCTCTTTCCCGGTGATTTCGTGGATGATGGTCTTGCCCTTCCTTTCGAGCTCACGGACCACCTGCTTGTTGTGGATTAGATCCCCAAAAATATTCACTTCATCATGCTGATTGACTATGTCCAGGGCTCTTCTGACGCCCCAGCAGAATCCCTGATCTTCGGCAACAATTATATTTTTCATTGACTCGTACTGAAAGGTTTTCCGTTTTAAACCGTCCTCAGATGGCATCCACTGGTTTTAACCGTAAAAAAGATGATTCTTAAGCTGTTCTGAAATCTGTTCCGCTAATGTATATTCTACCCCATGATTGACACAAAAAACCAGTGCCCAAATGTTGGATATCAGTTTGAATAATTTATATATTCAAATTTACTGATTTCTTGTTGCCAACGCTGGATTTATTTGTCAGATTCTGGTATTTCCTAGAGAGCAGTCTGAAAGGAAAGAACCGGGTTTGATCACCTCTGTTTTCAGGCCGTAGACGTTTTTTCCAAATCAAACCTGTTGAAAAGATTTCCGCTCGGAAAAATGACAGCAAGCAGATCATTCAGCTGATGGTGGCATTTCCCAATTCTTCCAAATTCTGCGGGTTCGAAAAGACATCGAAAATTTAGAAAAAGATATCCAGGGACAGTAAGGTAGGTCCCCTGCTTCCGGTGTTTATATAAAATTCAAGCGATTTAAATACAATGCTTAGTTATTTAAAAAAGAAAATAGTCGGTTCGTTCAGTGATAAAGAATTGAAGAAGTACAGCCCCTTTCTGGCAAAAACAAATGCGCTTGAGGGTGACTTTGCAAATCTGACCCAAGCGGAATGTATTGAAAAAGCCGATGATTTGAGAGAAAGGGCAAAAAATGGGGCTGAACTGGATGATCTGCTTCCGGAAGCGTTTGCCCTGGTTCGAAAGGCGTCCATGGAGACGCTTGGGGAACGACATTTTGATGTCCAGATATTGGGAGGTATTGCCCTGCATCGTGGTGAAATTGCAGAGATGAAAACCGGTGAAGGAAAAACGTTGACGTCAACCTTGCCGCTGGTTCTGAATGCGTTGTCCGGGAAAGGGGTACATGTAGTAACGGTGAATGACTACCTGGCCGAACGGGATGCCAATTGGATGGGAGCTGTATACAAGTTCCTCGGACTGACGGTGGGCGTTATCAAGCATGGGCTGACAGATGAAGAAAGAAGGGAGGCCTATGCTGCTGATATCACCTACGGGACAAATAACGAGTATGGTTTTGATTACCTGCGCGACAATATGAAGTTTGACCTTGCTGATTACGTGCAGCGGGATCACACCTATGCGATTGTTGATGAGGTTGACAGTATCCTGGTCGATGAGGCCAGGACCCCTTTGATTATATCGGGCCCCGCTGCGGGCTCCACAGAATATTACCATACCACCGATCGCGAAATGTATGGCTTGAAACGGGAGTGGCGGGTCAGTGATAATCCGGAGCCGGAACTCGTGGCCAAGCAGCACAATATCGGTGTCGGTGAGGTCAAGGGCTTTCTGCGGAACTATGAGGACCTGGATATTATCATACCAGGAGATTACACCCTGGAGGAAAAGTCCCGGAATATCCAATTGGCAGATGAAGGGGTCGAAAAAATGCAGACCCGGTTAACGGGCATCTTGAAAACGCCCAACCTGTTTGATTTTGAAAATATCGAGTTCCTGCACCATGTCAACCAGGCGTTGAAAGCGCACTATGTTTTTAAGCGAGACATTGATTATGTGGTTCAGGCGGGGAAAGTGCTGATCGTTGATGAATTTACCGGTCGAATTATGGAGGGGCGCCGCTTCAGTGATGGACTGCACCAGGCGTTGGAAGCAAAAGAGCGTGTCCGTATCGAAAAAGAGAACCAGACACTGGCTTCGATTACGTTCCAGAACTACTTCCGTAGATATAAGAAATTGGCGGGAATGACCGGTACGGCTGAGACAGAAAAAGACGAATTCATGAAAATATACGACCTGGGTGTTGTGGTGATCCCTACCAATAAGCCTATGGTCCGGTTGGATCATCCCGATGTGATCTATAAAACCGCTGCAGCTAAAAACCGAGCTATTCTGAGCCAGATTAAAAAGCTGTACAGCGAGAAACAGCCGGTGCTGGTGGGGACAGCTTCCATTGAAAGCTCAGAACTCCTCAGCCGCCTGCTGAAGAAGGATGAGATTCCTCACAAGGTACTAAACGCTAAATTCCATGAACAGGAAGCTGAAATAATTTCCAATGCTGGAGCGGCTGGAGCGGTGACAATTGCGACCAACATGGCGGGTCGGGGAACCGATATCAAGCTGGATGAGAAGACTGTGGAGAAGGGTGGCCTGTTTATCCTGGGAACGGAGCGGAATGAATCCCGTCGAGTGGATAACCAGTTGAGAGGTCGTTCCGGACGCCAGGGTGACGCTGGAGGCAGTCGGTACTTCCTTTCCCTGGAGGATGACCTGCTCCGTATATTCGGTGGTGAAAAAATTGCCAACCTGATGAATAAGCTGAAGATCGACGAAGATGAATCAATTGAGCATATCCTGATTTCAAGGGCGATTGAGAACTCACAGAAAAAGGTGGAGGCACACAACTTCGATATTCGGAAGCACCTGCTGGAGTATGATGATGTGATGAATCGGCAGCGGGGAATAATTTATCGCCAGCGTCGGGGCATACTGGGTGAAGATGCGGATAACATCTTTCTGGATATGCTGGATGATGTGTTGGAAGTTCTGCTGCGACAGTACTGCAGTGATAAACATATAGACGAGTGGGACCTGGAGGGCCTCGAAAAAGAGTTGCTTTCGCGGTTTAAACTGAATCTTTCGACTGAAATTGATGACCACAATTCATCCAGGGATGAGTTGTTTGAGTGGATATCCAAGCGACTGATCGGAAAATACGAAGAGAAGGCGGGTGAATTTGGGGAGTATAAAAAGCTGGTACTTCGACAAATTCTGCTGGAAATAACGGATTCGATGTGGAAGGATCACCTGCTTTCGATGGATCACTTGAAAGAAGGGATTGGTATGCGTGGTTATGCGCAGAAAAATCCCCTCACCGAGTATAAAAAAGAGGGGTTTGAGTTGTTCTCCGACCTGATGAAGCGAATCAGTGAAGAGTGCGTCAAAGCTTTTTTCCACGTCAGTATTGTCCAGGAACCGCCACAGGAGATTGAGAGAAAACCCCAGGAGATGGAGATGATCCATGGCGAACTGGACCGACCGGAACCCCAGAAGGTTGCCAAACAGATGCCTGCCAGAAAAAGGCGGGAACCGGGTCGAAACGAACTCTGCCATTGTGGCAGCGGGAAAAAATACAAGAACTGCTGTCTGAAAAAGGACCAGTCAACAGGCGAATAGGCTGCCAGTCAGGCTATGCTGCTGTATTTAACGTTATAATTTTTTCTAGCAGATCGATACATGAGGATTGTGAGGGTCTGCCTGACTAACATCAATCAGTTTAATCAGCTATGACAACAGATTTCAAAAGCGTGACGCCCGTAAATATCGAAGAGACCATGCAGACCGCTTATTTGGAATATGCAATGAGCGTTATTGTCGGAAGGGCGTTGCCGGATGTCAGGGATGGGCTCAAGCCGGTTCACAGGCGGATCCTGTACGCCATGAGCAAACAGAATGCTGCATACAACCGACCGTTTCTGAAATCGGCGAGAATCGTTGGTGAAGTGATTGGTAAGTATCACCCTCATGGTGACAGTGCTGTATATGATGCCATCGTAAGGATGGTGCAGGATTTCTCTCTCAGAAATCCACTGATCAACGGCCAGGGTAATTTTGGATCCATTGATGGCGATTCCGCAGCAGCTATGCGATATACAGAAATCCGCCTGCAGAAGATAACCCATGAATTTCTGGAGGATCTGGACAAAAATACAGTGGATTTCATTGACAACTATGATGGCAGCCTTCAGGAACCCACAGTTCTGCCGACAAAGGTCCCAAATCTGCTTATTAACGGATCAACCGGTATTGCAGTCGGGATGGCCACCAATATTCCACCTCACAACTTGACCGAGGTGATCAACGGTTTAATGTACTACATCGATCGCAAAGACAGCTGCACACTTGAGGAAATTCTACCGTTTATTCAGGGTCCTGATTTTCCAACAGCAGGATTGATTATGGGGAATGAAGGGATTCTGAGCGCATATAAAACCGGTCGCGGAATTATTCGAATGAGGGCCAGGACCGAGGTGGAGCCGATCAAGAGCAGCTCCCGGGAAGCACTGATCGTTACAGAATTGCCTTATACGGTTAACAAGGCGCGGCTGATTGAGAAAATCGCTGAGCATGTCAAGGAAAAGAGGCTTGAGGGCATTCAGGATTTGCGAGATGAGTCCGATCGCAAAGGCATGCGGATTGTGATAGAGCTGAAGCGGTATGAAAACCCGGACACCGTGCTGGCAAATCTTTTCAAACATACCGCCATGCAGAGTACCTTTGGTGCCAATATGTTGGCGGTTGTCGACGGGCAGCCCCAGGTCCTGCCTTTGTTGGATTTTTTCAAACACTTTGTCAATCATAGGATTGACGTGGTGATTCGCCGAACCCGGTTTGAACTCAAAAAGGCAGAAGAAAAAGCACATATTCTGGAAGGGTTGAAGATTGCCCAGGACAATATTGATGCGGTAGTTGCGCTGATTCGTTCATCCAAAAACGGGCAGGAGGCCAAGGAAAGACTGGTATCTGAATTCCCGTTAACGGAAATCCAGGCCCAGGCTATTCTGGATATGCGGCTGCAGCGCTTGACCGGTCTGGAGGTGGACAAACTGCTATCTGACCTGTCTGAACTGCATGGCAAAATAGAGTGGTATCGGCAGGTTCTGGCTGATAACCAGCTGATTTTGAATATCATCAAGGATGAACTGACCGACATCCGGGAGAATTATGGCAGTGAGAGACGCACTGAAATCGCTGAGGGACTAAACGATATCATGCAGGAAGATCTGATTCCGGTCGAAGAGATGGCGGTGACCATGAGCCGGAACGGCTATATTAAGCGTTGTGCACTGGACACATTCAGGGCTCAGAACCGGGGTGGTAAAGGTAAAATCGGGATGGCCACAAAAGAGGAGGATATTCTCGAACACCTTTTCATCGCCTCGACTCATGACACAATGTTGATTTTTACAAATATGGGAAAGGTATACTGGAAACGGGTCTTTGAATTGCCTCCTGCCAGCCGGATTTCAAAAGGGCGTGCCTGGGTTAATATTCTGCCGCTGGATGAAGGTGAACGGGTTAAGTTCTGTACACCCATCTCGGAATACGATGAGAATAGTTACATTGTGATGATCACGGAAAAAGGGATTATCAAGAAGACAGCTTTGCCGGCATACAAGAATCAGCGGGCAAACGGAACCAAGGCGATTCTAATTGATGATGATGACCGACTGGTCGAAGTTCGACTCTGTACGGATGAAGACCTGATATTCATCGCCACCAAGCGGGGGATGGCACTGAAATTTGCATCTAAAACGTTGCGGGCACAGGGGAGAGTTACACGAGGTTGCCGGGGAATTAAGCTGAAGGCGGGAATGGATGACAAGGTAATATCCATGGAGGTGGCATCTGCCGACGGCACCATCCTGACCCTCACGGAAAAAGGGTATGGCAAGAAATCGACCATCGAAAGTTACCGATTGGGAAGTCGTGCCAATATGGGTGTATTGAATATCAGGGGTAGTGATCGGATCGGAAATGTGGTGGGATCTGTCATTGTCACCGAAGATGATGATGTTATGCTCATTACCCAAAAGGGAAAGATCATCCGGTTAGCTGTTGATCAAGTCAGAAGCACAGGGCGGGTTACGCAGGGTGTCAAAATGATCAATGTGGAAGAGGATGAAAAGGTTGTCTCTGTTGCTAAAATAGCCAATGACAAAGAGTCATCTGAAGAAGATGAGGCAGCAGATCAGTTGCAACCTCTCTCAGAGGGTATATTGTCCCCGGCAGAAGAATCCGGGGCTCCGACGGAAGAGCCTCAACCCCCGGCAGGGGAGGTGGAGGAGGATGATGAACCCATGGATGGTGGTTTGGAATGAAAAAGGTTCCATCTTTGTTGCTTCAGCGGAGCAGGTTGTTACTGGTTCTGCTTTTGATAGGACTGCTTTTTTTGCCAGGTTGTCAGCGTGATGAGGCCCAGCGAATTTTTGACAAAGGAGTGTCGCTGTGGGAAGCCGCAAAATATGATGAAGCCATCCAGAATTTCGTTACCCTGACTCAGGCATACCCGGAGCATCAGCTGGTTGATGATTCGCTGTTCTGGATTGCGAAAATATATGAGCAGTATCTCCACAACCCGGAACAGACAATCCGGTTTTACCGGACATTGACCAGCAAATTTGAGAACTCGGAGTACCAGCTGAAAGCGATGATCGGACTTGGTAAAGTTCGAACCTTGCAAGGAGCAGAGGGCAAACGGAAAGCAATTCGGATCTTTCGAAAGCTACAGAACTACCCTGAACTGGTTCACCAGAAGAAGGAGTGGGTGGAAAATCAGTTTCGACTGGTAAACCTTTTCTTTGAACTTAAGCAGTATGAGCAGGCAAGAGTTGAGCTCAAACAGATTATTATCAGGAAAATTGATCCGAAGTTTGATTCAAAGGCCTATTTTCTGATCGGTCGTTCCTATCTCCTGGAGGAAAATATCGATCTTGCGATTATTACTTTTCAGGAAGCGGATCGGAAATACGATTTTAAAAAGATATCCCTGGATTCAGCCATCAGTCTGGCCGATATCTACGAACAAAAGGGTGAGCTTCGGCTGGCAATCATTGTATATGAAACAATCCTCAGTCGCCTGGAAAGGAAAGAGGTTTTTTATCAACTGGCAAATGATCGCATCAAAAAGCTGGCATTGCGGTTGAAAAAGACAAAAACAGGTTAGCTTCAGGCGTTTCACCATCTAGTACAACTACTTTTAGAGAGTATGACGGTATGGCGCGAGTTATTGCAGTGTCGAATCAGAAGGGGGGGGTTGGGAAAACAACAACCTGCATCAACCTGGCAGCATCAATGGCAATTCTGGGCAAAGAGGTCCTGTTGATTGATTTTGATCCCCAGGGAAATGCCACCAGCGGACTCGGACTGGTGCCCGGTGACTGCGATAAAAATATATACATGGCGCTGATGGGGGATGCCCCTATCCAACAACAGATTCAGCCGACATCAGTGAAGCGGCTCAGTGTTATTCCATCGAATATTGACCTGACCGGAGCAGAAGTCGAGCTGGTTAACATTGAAAACAGGGAAATGCAACTGAAATCTGTTCTGTCAAGCATTAAGGGCCGTTTTGACTATATCATCATCGATTGTCCACCATCATTGGGGTTATTAACGGTGAACTCACTGGTGGCAGCTGACAGCATCCTCATCCCTCTGCAATGTGAATATTATGCCATGGAAGGGATATCACAACTGCTGGTGACCATTAAACTGATACAGGACACCTTGAACCCGGACATTCAGATAGAAGGTATCTTGCCAACAATGTTTGATGTAAGGAACAATATCTCGAAACAGGTGATAGAGGAGGTTAAACTACACCTGAAAGAGCATGTTCTGGAAACCGTCATCCCTAGAAATGTTAGGCTTTGTGAAGCACCTTCATTTGGAAAGCCTGTATTTTTCTACGACAGGACCAGCAGGGGAACCGTCAGTTATCTGCAGCTGGCCAAAGAGTTATTGGAGAAGCATCAACAGATATCTCAACCATGACCAATAAACAACGAAAAGCACTGGGACGCGGGTTTGGCGCTCTTTTAAAGGCTGTTGACGATAAACAACCAGTAGAGAACTCAACGAATATTGCCCAACTGGAGATCGATAAAATCGGATTGAATCCAGTACAGCCTCGACTGGATATCGATGGCGAGAAACTGGAGGAGTTGGCACAATCCATTCGTATGAAAGGTGTGATTCAGCCGATTCTGGTTCGCCCGAAAGCTGGCGAGGCAAATAGCTATGAACTGGTTGCCGGAGAGAGGCGGCTGAAAGCGTCAAGAATGGCTGGATTTGATAAAATTCCGGCATTGATACGGCCTATCAAGGACAAGGATCTCCTGGAAACTGCCCTGATTGAGAATATTCAGCGGGACAACCTTAATGCCATTGAAGAAGCGAAAGCCTACCATAAACTGCTGGGGGATCATGGTTACACGCAGGAAGATCTGGCGAAACGAATCGGGAAAAATCGTTCAACGATTGCAAATCTGATCCGGTTGCTGAAACTTCCAGAAAGCATACAGGCCGATCTGGCAGAAAACAGACTCTCGACGGGTCACGCCAGAACCCTGTTGTCAGTGACGAATGAGCGGAAGCAGAAACAACTCAGAAACAGAATTGTTGAGGATCAGATATCGGTCAGGGAAGCCGAAAAGCTGGTCAAAGAAGATAACGAATCGAATGCGGGTAAAGCGGCAAAAAAACAGGAAGTGGAGATATCACCTCAACTGGTGCTGACCCAGGATCGGCTGCGTGACTATTTCGCGACCAAGGTTTTGATCAAACCCAAGGGAGAAAAGGGAAAAATAGAACTGGAGTATTACAGCAAGGAGGACTTCAATCGCCTCTTTGAGTTATTGATGAAGTGATGCTCATGGAGTTGGGTGTATTTTAAGGAGTGGACACTGGTCTAATGCGAGGGTCCGTGGAATTCCAGTAATAACAGTTAGGCGGGGAATTAACATTGAAGTTTAACAAAGAGTTTAAGACAACAAGTTTTATATCAGAGGCCTGCGAGTTGAAGGGGAACCTTCATATTGCGGGGGGGATCCGAATAGATGGGAAGGTAAGCGGTTCCGTCAATTGCCGTTCTACCATTTTTGTGGGTGAGACCGCTGAAATTGAAGCGGAAATCGTGACGCGCTCACTGGTTTCAGGTGGATCCATCACTGGGAACATTATTGCCGAAGATACGGTACAGGTCAATAAGCCGGGATCGATCAGGGGCGAGATCAAAACCAGCCGATTGGGGATTGAAAAGGATGTTTATTTCAGCGGTAAATGTCAGTTACTGAGCCCCCGGAACAACAAGAAACCAAAGTCAACCAAGCCACGATTGCCTCGAAGAGCAATTCAAAATCGCGATTAGCCTTCATCTTCCCGAAGTTTCTGAATGATCTCTTCCAGACTTTTCTCCCACGAATCAAACGGAACCTGACAGGTTCCGACTCTCTCGTGTCCGCCACCGTTGTATTGCAACATTAGCTTGCCGACATTAGTGCTACAGGTCCGATTCAGGATACTGTGGCCGACAGCAAGAATGACATGTTGTTTATTTTTACCCCACATCAGCCGGACCTCAATATTCTGCTCAGGAAAAATGCCATAGACCAGGAACCGGTTACCACAGAAGATGGTTTCCTCTTCCATCAGGTTGGTAATAATGACATTTCCTTCAATTTTGCAGCAGCGTTCCAACATATTTTCAAACAGGTTCTGCTGTTCAAAATAGCGGCGAGATCGTTCCTGAATGTCGGGAATGGCCAGGATTTCATCAGCGGTTTTTGATCGGCAGTAGTTGATCAGATCCATCATCAGATCGTAGTTGCTGATCCGGTAGTCTGAAAATCTTCCCAGGCCGGTTCGAGGATCCATGATAAATCCCAGAAGAATCCAACCCTCTGCATTAACGATCTCTTCGGTTTTCAGATTAGCAGAATCGGTTTTATTGACGGCTTCCAACAATGGAATAAAGTGGCTGCCGAATGCTGCTTCGCCACCGTAGTAATCCCAGATGACCTGTGCGGCACTGGCGGCATAGTAGGATGCCCCCTCAAAATTGAGAGTCTCCATCTCCAGCCGTTCCTCTTCACTGGCGTGGTGGTCGAACCAGAGACCGCAGGATTTATGGTAGGGGACGTTGGCCAGCACATCGTTTGATGTCACCTCGAGAGAGCCATCCTGCAAATCTTTTGGATGAACAAACTTGTATCCATGTACAACATCCTTCTCTGATAGAAATACCGCACAAACCAGACCATCGAAATCAGATCGTGTAAGAAGTCTCATTAACACCCCTTCTTTGGGTTTGAGATTAAGTTCTGTTTAATTTTACAGTGCTGATAACCCTCTGGATTCGGGATTCAATCCTCTCTGGTCTCTTAATCCTTAAAGGCAATCTAGCTTTCTGCTCGCGTCGGTATCATGTGGTCTATTAAAATACCATAAAATTACAGCAATATCGGATACGCAAAGCAGTTTATTATCTTTTTTAACATTTACCACTGATTTTGATATTTTGTAAATAATAAGGTTTGCTATTTAGTACAAAGTAAACCAATTCATTTATATCAGCCTGCCAAACTTGAATGGTTCCAGTAGGTCAGAACAGCCTAAACCTGATGTGAAATAGGCGTTCATTGGTCAATAAGGCTTTTTATGGTTGAAACATGGAAAACCGCTTTTCAATCTTTGTTTATTTACATAGACTATCCTTCAATTTAAAGAATCACTTCTGATAAGGGTGAACTGCCCGATATCAGAATGCAACCGGGCAAATTAAGTGGATCAATGGTTCGTGAGCGACTTAATCTGCAATATGATGTGAATAGTGATCCATATTTGTTAATGATATCAAAAAAAATCAAGCGTCTGTATAGCTCCTGTTCCAAGTTATCTGTGGATTTGATTGAAAAAGCCAAGATGACAGAGCACACCTTCATGATCATTGTAGCCATTATCATAGGTGTTTTTGCCGGATTTGGAGCCATTGGAATTCGTATGATGATCAAAACCATCTCTGACTTTTCCTTTTCAGGTGATGGATCACTACTGGCTAATATTATTGCTGCTCCCTGGTATATAAAGATTATGATTCCCACGATTGGGGGACTTATCGTGGGGCCGCTGATTTACTTTTTTGCTCCGGAAGCGAAGGGACACGGCGTCCCTGAAGTGATGCAGTCCATCCTGCTTAAAGGTGGCATCATTCGGCCGCGGGTAGCCTTTGTCAAGGCAATTGCTTCTGCCGTCACCATCGGAACTGGTGGGTCGGTTGGTCGGGAGGGACCCATTATTCAGATCGGTTCAAGTCTGGGATCTACGGTCGGTCAGTTTCTCAATATTTCCGGCGATCGTATGAAAACTCTGGTTGGCTGTGGTGCCGCCGCTGGCATTGCCGCAGCATTTAATGCCCCGATAGCTGGGGCTTTATTTGCTGTTGAAATCATCCTGATGGATTTTGCTTTTGCCCAGTTTTCACCCATTGTCATTTCCTCGGTTATGGCGACGGTGATCTCCCATAATTTCGAAGGCAACCTGGCAACGTTTCAGGTACCGCACTATGAACTGGTCAATCCTACCGAGTTGATCTTCTATGTAATCCTGGGATTTTGTTCCGGTCTGGTTTCCTACATTTTCATCAAGGTCCTCTACTCGTTTGAGGATTTTTTTGAAAACAGGGTTCCCATACCGGACTACTTTCAGCCGGTCATCGGTGGACTGGTTATCGGTGTCACTGCCCTGTTTTTTCCGCAAATCATGGGGGTCGGCTATGATTCGATCAACATCGCGTTGCATGGGGGTATGATCTGGTACATAGCGTTTGCCCTTATTTTTGTTAAAATTTTTGCCACAGCTTTTACCCTTGGTAGTGGGGGCTCTGGTGGTATCTTTGCGCCGTCTCTGTTTATGGGGGCCATGCTTGGATGTTTTTTCGGGACCTTTGTTCATGATCTGTTTCCCAGTATAACTGCATCTCCCGGGGCATATGCTTTGGTCGCCATGGGGGGTCTGGTGGCAGGGACAACCCGTGCTCCGATCACGGCGATTATCATCGTTTTTGAGTTGACGAACGACTACAATATTATCCTGCCATTGATGATTACGTGCATCATCAGTACGATTCTTTCGTCGAAGTTGTCGCGGGAATCGATCTATACATTGAAGCTGCTTCTCCGTAAAATCAACATCAAGGGCGGCACGGAAGTCAATGTCATGAAATCGCTTTACGTCAGAGATGTGTATCATCAACACTTTGAATCCATTCCTGAAACGACAAATTTTATTGAGGTTGTGGATCATATCATTTCAAAACGGGATCCCTATTTTATCGTCCTGGACGATCACGAACTGATGGTTGGTATAATCTCCATACATGACATGAAGAGTTTCATGTTTGAGGGGGAAGAACTTCAAAATCTCATTATTGCGGGTGATATTGCCCTGAAAGATTTCGAGGTGGTCAGCCTGGACGAAGATTGCCACGAGGCTCTGGACAGAATGAGTAAAACCGGTTTTCTGGGATTACCCATTGTTCAGCCGAATAACAGGAGAAAGGTTGTGGGCATGGTCTGGCAGAAGGATATCCTGGATGCCTATCATAAGGAGATTGAAAGAAAAGACGTGGCAGCGACCCTGGTAGACAGGATTCAAATGAGCAGCAGCAGCCGGGATGTCTATTTTATGGAGGGTTATTCCATATCTGAAGTTCCGGTTCCGAAAACATTTATTGGGAAGTCCATAAAAGAATTGAATATTCGAGCGACTTATGGTGTTGATGTGCTGTCCATCAAACAGCAGAAGAAAAGGAATGTGGAGATAAAGGCTTTTCCAGGACCTGACTATATCCTCAAGGCGGATGATATTCTGACGGTTGCAGGGTTAATTGTTAAGCTGAACCGGTTGAAAAGCCTTGAATAGCAGGAACGGTTATACAGGGCGAAGAGGCCGCAAAAGACAGAAAGTGGGTAGCTACCCAGGGGAAATTATCCTGCTGTCTTTACAAGCCGGATTCAGGAATCAACCCTGTTAGTGTAAGGTCCGGCTTGTAACTATCGTTGGGAACTGGTTCTCTATCCCTGGGATGACTTTAAAGCGCCCAGTCCAGCCCGAGTTCAATCAGTTTTGCGTCTGAGGGAACTCCCGTTTCACTGTTCCACCCCATCAGCTGGTAATAATTAGTCAGCATCTCCGGGAAAAGGTCCCTGTCCACACATTTTCCCTTGGCTGGACCGTCCGGGAGGGGGTGGTACAGTCTTTCCGGAAGTACATCGTCCTTCCTTGTGAATCCCCTTCTCGTATTAATCAGCTTCAGCATATTGGTTTTTCGCTCACCCACCTTCATTAATTCCCAGAGTGTACAACGCCATCCGGTTGTAAATTGTAGTAGGTCCTCCAGATCTCTGAAATTAAAAAGGCTTCCCGGTCCCCACATAAACATGCAAAGGGTCAGCGTATCCAGCAGTGAGTAGTAGTGCTGGCTGTATGCTGTCATCCTTGCTTTTGCCAGATTGGTGGATGAAGCATCTCCGGATCCGAATATTCCCAGGCTGCGACAATCGTCGTCTGCTTCGTTCAGAAACCAGTCATGTTCAGCAGACATGTGATCGCCGCCGACAGGGCAGGCAGCATACATCAGGGCCTGTCCTGGTTTAACCTGGGCCATATGCGCTGGCAATCCCTGGCCTTTCGCGTGGATGGCGAAGGGTTCACTCTCCTTCCCGAATGTGTTGATCGCGTGTTGGAAACCATCAGCAAGCACATCCCCTAAACCCTTTCGGTTGGCAATTTGATCTATAAGATTGAAGAGGTCTTCCGCCGAGCCAAATCGAACAGCTTTTCCACCATTCTGTTCAAGGGGGATAACGCCCTCTTCCATAGACTCCATAACATATGATGCAATAGCTCCGGTGGTAATGGTATCCAGACCATACTCATTGCACATTTCATTGGCCTTTGATACAGCGGCAGCATCCATAATGTCCAGGTTGGAGCCTAGCAGGGCAAGGGTTTCAAATTCCGGTCCCCCAAGTTTGTCGCTGATCTGGTATGGTGTGCTGGCACTGACCCGCTTACGGCAGGCCACAATACAGCCAAGGCAAGTTGCTTTACCGCTGCTGATCGTGCTGTCGATTGTCTCTGCATCCAGTTGGATAAAATCCTGATGAAAGCTGCGGCTGAAATTGTGAGTAGCTATATTTCCGCCTTGAGCCTGTATGGCAAAGACACCCGGGGTACCAGACTTTTTCAGGATGCCGGGGAAACCACCGTTCGCCAGTCGTTCCTTGGCGAGTTTATTAAACTGCTTCAGCTTTTCAGGTTCAGCAAGCTGTAACTCACCATCTCCCTTAACCGCAACAGCCCGGATATTTTTGCTACCGAATACAGCTCCCAGCCCTGTTCTTCCAACGACATTGTTACGGTCAACCATCAGGCTTGCGAACCGAACCCTATTTTCTCCAGCAGGTCCGCACTGTATGATGCTGAGTTTTGAACTCCCCAATGATTCCACCAGTTGATCGTATACGATCCCCACTGTTTTACCTTGTAGCTCACTCGCGTCCCGGATCTCAACTTTGTCCGAACAGACATAGAGATAGCAGGGCTTTTCTGATCGTCCGGTAATTACAACGGCGTCAACACCTGCCCGCTTGATCATTGGCCCGATGCTTCCACCAGCCTGCCCTTCGCCAACAGCTCCGGTCAGTGGTGACAGGCTGATGACGCTGCAGCGGCTAACGCCTGTTATTGCCGGTCCTGTTGTGACGCTGGGGGCGATTGTTATAAGGTTTGTTGGGTCGAAGGCATCCGTGCTGCCGGTGGTTTCCTTTAAGAGGAAATAAGCACCAATAGCGCCCCCTCCCATATAGGTTCGGTAAAAACTGTCGGGAAGGTTTTCTTTTTCAATTTTTCCGGTGGTCAAATCGATACGTAGTATCAGACCGTGATATCCGTTTGGCACAGTTAAACTCCTGATATTGAATTGGGATCAGTGGGCATCAGCGTGTCTCAATAAGACAGCGCATCTGCAACGCAGATGCTGTATTTTCGATGACAGTCAGACAGGTTTCTGCTGAATTGCGAGGAATGAATACATGAAAATCAATTCGGTACTGCTCGATGAGGTCACCAGGGATGACCTCCGTGTTCAGCCGAACAATGTTGGCATTGAATTCTACAAAAACCTCAGTAAGGCGTGCAACCAGTCCTGGGTTATCGCCTCCCTCCACCAGAATCCGATGGGTGATATTGGCAGAGGAAGCATGGGCTGCCTGAAGTGTGAAAGGGGCTATACGTAAATCGGCCTCTTCGAGTTCCGACAATGCTACCAGCTGCTCTGAAATGTCTGATTCATTGACTGTCTCAGGCACACTGCAAACAGCGGTATATTCAGCGCCTGTTCCAAGAACGGCAAAGGTTGTATCTCCAAGGTTAGCCCCAAGATCAAATAGTTTGCCGGTTATTGCGGAAATCAAACCGATTTTGTCCGGGCAAAATATTGAGATTCGAAACAATTTGCTCATAAAGTGCTCTGCCGTTGATTGGATTTTCAGGTTTGTGGATTGATGAGTTGCATAGTGGCGCAGCTCTGCTACCTGTCTGTGGATTTTTATTTTTGATGCTTGAGCTTCGATATTATTATAACCGGCTTGGGGAAGGCAACCGTTTATTCCCGTTCAGTAACTGATAAAACGCCGTTGTTGGACTGTCCCCCTGTCTTGGCATTGCTTTTCAGCTATGGATTCGACAGGAGGTTGCCTTTTGGGGCTATTATGGGAGGTTGGGTTAACTCGGTTTTAATCCCTTGATAAATATGCTGATAATATTTTTCAGTTTTTGCCACTCCTCGGTTGAAATTCCTTTCAGATCAGACAGAGCGTCAGGCTGACTCTGTCTGAGGATTGCATTTTGCTCCCTCATGACATCAATTGCAATCTTCTGGGTTTTGATGGTTATTCTTAGTGCGTCTATCAAGTCTCTTGATGATTCCCTCATGGCATCTGCACTTGTAGATTGATTATTAGGGCCTTCTCCCGGACCGATCTGATTTTCTGGGTTCCGATTTCTCTGGGTGGGATGCAATTTTGAGCTTTCAGGGTTTTCTCTGCTGGCTTGTGTTTTTTTCCAGATAGATTGATAGGCGCTGATCGATGAAGGATTGACATCCAGCAGGGCATTTTTCAGTTCGCGATAGGTTGCACCGGGATTCCGATCGAGATAAGAAAAAACGAGATTCTTAACGCTTTTCTTCTTCTTCAGATGGGGTTGGCTTTTTCGCCATTGATAGTGGTAGTTGCTGATAGATATTTTGTTTGCATCTGGAAATGCTTTTTGCAGCTCTTTCTGCGTCGTATCCGGATTTTGATTGATATAGGAAAATACCTTTTGCCGGATGCTGTTTCTGATGACCGAAGGTTGAATTCCCCTGTCTTTTTTCCACTCTCTGGAATAGTTCCAGAGTGACTTTTTCTTTGCATTGGGGAAAACAGCGACAAGATCAGCAGTTGTCGCTTTTGGATGTTGGCTCATAAACTCAAAAACCTGCTTTTTCATATTCATACACCCCTCCTAGTTTTTTGCAGCAAAGACAGTATAACCATACCAGCCTTTTTCAGAGTGTTACAAAGCTTAGCTTCAATAGAGTGTTAGGGCTACATATGACCACGTCTGTGTGATCGAATGATATATGCATAGATGGCGATATTAATCAGGGCTACGACGAGTCCCATTAGCAGCTGAAGCGTCCTCGTCAAAGTTTCCGGATAGAGAATTGGCATCAAATAGTGAAAGACAAAATCAGTTGCATAGGTTTGTTCTCCGGCCTTTTGTCGCAAATAGTTTTCAAGAGGCGTTAAAGGGCAGATCCAGCCGGTTAACTCGATTGCGATTCCCCAAATAACCGCGGGGATATGTACCCAAATGACCCTGCGCCATTTCAGGCAAAGCAAACCTCCAGCGACTACAAATCCCACAAACCCCAGATGGAGCAGAACCAGTCCGGAAGCACCTATCTGATATGACATGGTTCGGTTAGGGAATAATAGGACAAACTTTTTCAGCCCTTTGAAATTGATGAAAAACCAAACGCGAATTCAGCTGTTCTAAAATAACACGGGTTACCGGATTATTCAAGTCACGAATATTTCTCTATCTAGGGATGACGCGCAACTATCCCCTGTCTAGATGCTTTTGGCGTGGAGATGGGGCTAATGAACCGTGACGGGAGAGCAGGAAATACAAGAAAAACGATAGGGGGTCCTTGATCGGGATCCTGTTGGATCCCTTTTTCAGAATAGAACTCAGCTTGATTGAGGATACAGACGGGGTTCAGTTAACCCTGTAGAGCAGTTAGAGCTTTTTGTACTTCAGATCGAATGCTGTCGATGTCATATTCGTCGGGACTGAGAGCCTTTCTTAAAAAGCTATGGATTTTTTCAATCTGCTCCAGTGATATCACGAAAAAACATCCTTGTGACTGGAAAGGCGATATTGCACTCTCCGAGGACAGTTTCTCAAGATCTGCTTCATCAGCAATGCTTTTGATATACTCAGCTACCTTGTCCTTTATGTTTAAAGGAACCTGCAAAAATGCAACGGACGGGTCGAATTCTGAGTCTGGCCCACTGGTTTTTATCTGATAACCGTTTTTTTCTTCTATTTTCATTGAGATCAGCAGGTGCGTGCTGACTGTCTGTTGCTATTCAACAACCAGCTTTTCCAGCGCTTTATTTTGCCAAAGATCGTAGACGGCTAGAAAAGTAGTTTCCTCAAATTTTTCGCTGGGGAAGATATTAAAATATTTTCGGTACTTTTTCTTGGGAACTTGGGAAAGCATGGATGAGATTTTCTCAAATACGGGCTTTTCAATTCTGTTCTTGTCGACTGCCATTTGAAGATATCGAATGTGAAAATTGAACCAGTCTTTTTCGCTTGGTCCTCTGCGATCGCCAAATGGAAAGGCAAAGAATTGATCCATCGAAATAAGCTTGGCTGAGTTATCAAGCCCATAGGGGATACAATCTTTTTTATAGAACTCTTCATCAAAGGTTTTGTCTGATTTCTTCTTCGAAGCATCAGACGCATCTGACGCTTCCGCCAAGATCAGGCCGATTTGATCAACAACCTGAATTCGTTCTTCAACATCTTCAACATCCAGCTTTCCAATATGGCCATGCAGTTTGATCCGAAATTCCCGGATCTGATTCGTTGACAGGTCACTTTCTCGGGTAATATTTGCCAGAATGCCCTCTGTTGAGACCTTAAATTCAGTGATGACCTGTTTCCTCTTGAGCGGGGGCATTGCAATAACAATATGCTGGGCTGTTGCCGCAAACTGGGAGAGGTATTTCGATATCTGATCGTATGTTAACGCTCCATCTTTGCGTGCCTTTGCGTACATTTTTTTCAGGTATGATTCCAGAAAATCCGGGATCTGATCCTGCGTCAAGGCTTTGGAAAAAACCTTTCTGGGAGCTTTGTTGATGGCAGTCCCAGCCTGATCTACCTGTTTTGAAGCCAGTGAAAGGGTAATTCCGATCTCTTCGATTGCTCGTGTGCGTTTTTCGACATCGGGGGACTTCAGATGGATGGTCAGTTGTTGAATCTTTTGTTCAACCTGCCTGTGGGACTTTTCAGGTAGCCCGTTTTTGGAAAACCCCGCAAGAATGTCGTTTGTTGAAATGACGAACTTATTGATCTCAACTTTCTGCTGAGCAGTGGAGAGGTCCACCATCAGGGGTTGTGCACTGTCAGCAAACTTGGAAAGGTAGGCCGTCACCTTGTCCTGGGTAAGGGCCCCGTCCTTTCTGACATGTTTGTATAGACGCCCTAGTACATCGTATAACTTAAAGTTTCGGATAGAGTCGTTTTAGCTTAATACGGGCATCGGCCGTGCGAAACTGCCAATCCACCTTTGATTGGCGATTGTTCCGGTCTTCATTCCATATAGCGACCG
>Ga0307988_1000029_pt1 | contig 126499 bp, 102 predicted proteins | sample EllFjometagen183_FD_203166 | JGI IMG/M metagenome (GOLD analysis project Ga0307988, IMG submission 203166) | Marine microbial communities from Ellis Fjord, Antarctic Ocean - #183 | ecosystem: Environmental > Aquatic > Marine > Unclassified | place: Southern Ocean | collected 2014-10-08 | reverse complement strand
GTAAATCGATTCCTACAAAATGGTCCATGGTTCACCTCCTGAATAATGATTAATGTTACTTATTTATTACCATTATTTTATTTATGAGAGGTGTTTGCCAGGGACCTTTTATATGATTATCACGTTATTGTAACTTTGCATTTTGTTAATGTTAAGAATGGTTATGTTTATCCAACACCTCTCGAATTTTCTGAGCAATTTCTTTCATTCCAATTGGTTTATAAATTAATGCTTTAATGCCAGCAGTTTCTGTTTTTTTAGGAGTAATAGTCTCACTGTAACCTGTACAAAGAATAATATTTGCAGAAGGCTTTATTTCCAATATTCGTTTTGCCAGATTGTATCCTGTTATGTGCGGCATTGTCTGGTCTGTGATAACCATATCAAAAGTATTAGGTGCCTGTTGAAAGGTTTCAAAAGCCTCAATGCTGCTGTTTTTTGCAGTAACTGTATATCCCAGTGATTCTAATGTTATTTTCCCCAAATCCATCAAAATTTGTTCATCATCAACAAAAAGTATGTGCTCATTGCCGGTTTGTATTTCGGATGATGAATCTTCTTCTTTGTCGGGTTCTGCTATAACCTGAGGTAAAACAATTGAGAAAATTGTTCCTTTACCCAACTGACTATCTATGTTTATATCTCCACCATGATCCTTAACGATTCCATGAACTACCGCTAGCCCCATACCGGTTCCCTTTTCCTTATCCTTCGTGGTGAAAAAGGGATCAAAGATTTGATGAATTATTTTGGAATCTATTCCAGTGCCTGTATCTGATATTTTTAACTCCAAAAATGGTCCGGGAGATATATCGTTATATTTTCTCATAGATTCATGTGATATAACAACCGAGGATAACTCAATTTCAAGCACCCCCCCAGTTTCCTCCATTGCATGAAAAGCATTTGTACACAGATTCATAACAATCTGATGCATTTGTGTAGGATCGGCATTTACCTTGCCCGTTATATCATTAATGTTTTGCTTGATTTCTATGGTTGTCGGTATGGTTGAACGAAGTAGTTTTGCCACTTCTTGAATAATAGAATTCAGTAATAAAGGTTTTCGCTCTTCATTACTTTTCCTGCTAAATGTGAGAATTTGCTTGACCAGATCCCTTGCCCTCATTGTTGATTTTAGGATTTCAACAAGAGACTCCTGTACAGGACTATCTTGATCTGCATCACCCTGTGCCAGTTCTGTATATCCAAGAATACCAGCAAGAATATTGTTAAAGTCATGAGCGATGCCACCCGCAAGCGTACCCATGGCCTCCAATTTTTGAGACTGCCTGAGTTGTTGTTCCATTTGTTGTTCTTTGGTAATGTCACGGCCAATCGATGTAAAACAGACTATCTTCCCTGTGTCGTCGAAAACAGGTGAGATATTTACATTCGCTACAAACTGGGAACCGTCCTTTCTTGTTCCGATGATATTACCTGACCACGACTCCCCCTTGTTAATTGTCTCCAATGCCTTTTTACGCTTTTTTTCATTTGAAAGATCCTTATTAAGATTGGCAATATCCTTCCCGATCAACTCATCACGGTTATATTGTACTTGCTTCTCCAATGCAGGGTTTACATACTGTACAATTCCATCTATTCCGAATATTGTTATGGTTTCCGTGGCCTGTTCTATTGCAGTTGACAATCGAAGGAGCTCTTCCTCTGTTCGTTTGCGCTCAGTGATGTCCCTGATAACTCCAATAAAACCAATGACATTCTCTTCCATGTCTTTCAAAAAGAAAACACCAGTTTCTCCTGAAAATATCACACTATTTTTTTTCTTATAATTGATGGTCTGCAGAAAAGGCGACTCTTCATAATGCTCACTCAAAGCTTTGCCCAGATCCTTGAAATGTCCCTCATTTTCGTATACAAATTTAGTCTTCTTCCCTAATATTTCATTACGCTGGTAACCGAACAAATCAATAAAAGCAGGATTGCAATCAACGATAGTCCTATTAGTATCGGCAACTAATATTGCATCTCGAATGCTAAAAAATAATCCTTTATATCTTTTTTCACTCTTCCGCAACGCCTCTTCAATCAATTTACGTTCGGAGATTTCATGACTCAGCTCTGCATTGCTTTTGGAAAGCCTTCTGGTCTGTTTATCTATCAAAGTATTTAGGTCTTCCTTTTCACGCTCTTCTTGTGGTAGCCATCGATAGATTAGAATAAAAATTACAACGATTGCGGCAATAATATTTATAGCTTTTGGAATAAAGACAATTTCAGGACGAGTCAGATATGCATGAACGGTTTGAGGTAAAAACCCAACCAATGACGTGTACCAAGCTCCAAAATAGGCACTTTCAAACAGACTACGGAAGGCGTCAATTGCCAAAATTGTTAGAAGCGTAAAAATGAGTTTGTTATGCACTTTTTCTGAACATAATCTCCTGATATAAAACAAAAATATAAAAGACCACATCAAAACCAATAACCAGTAGGTTAATGGAGTAAAATACTTAAAAAAAGACATCTATATCTCCTGTATTTTTGCAGATTTTATATTGTTACCATTTACTATCATATGTGTTTGGAGAAGGGAGATGAAATACCTCTTTTATAGGAACATTAATAAGAATTAAGCTTTTGGCACGTACCTGTGACTTCGCACTTTGTTAAAGATAATCGTGATTATGTGAAAAAAGCAGCATCAAGATTCTTTAAATATATTTTATGTTTCATTGTCTTTCAAAGCTTCACAGACAGCCGCAAGGAGATCGTCCCGGTTTACAGGTTTAGTGAAAGTATATTTTGCGCCAAGCTGTTTGGCTGACTCCAGATAAAAGTGCGGACCAAGCGTTCCCCCTCCAGAAACAGCAATTAAGGGTATCCCAGGTAAAAGCTTTTTTAACTCCACAATAGTTTCAAAACCATCTTTTTCCGGCATAACCATATCTGTGATCACAAGATCAACCTGGTTATCATTTAAAAGTGCTATCCCTTTATTGCCGTCACCGGCAGTTAACACATTAAAACCCTCTTGTTTAAACATAATTCCCAGTGAATCACAAAGGGATTCTTCATCGTCAATAATCAGAATCGTTTTCATTGGCTACTTCTCCTTTGAGTTTAAAACATCAAAGACTACTTTTGAAAGATCTACTTTTGTAACCGGTTTCATAACCGTTGCACGGATACCAGCATCTTTAATGCTTTGATCAGTGACATTCCCTTTATTCCCACTGCATAATATCACCGGTATTTTGGGACGGAGTTTTATTAGTTCTTTTGAAAGATCAACCCCGTTCATTTTAGGCATGGACAAGTCGGTAATAACTAGATCAAATTGTTCAGGATCTTCTTTGAAAATCTCAATTGCTTCAAAAGCAGAGCTGGGAGCAGTAACATTATATCCCAGAGAGGAAAGCGTTTTTTGTGTTATATCCCTGAGGAGTTCTTCATCGTCAACAAACAGGATGTTCGCGGTTCCGGGTATGGCCTGTGGTGATACAACATCAGTTTCAATGTCCTTCATTTCTGTTTTTGGAAGAAAAACATTAAACGTGGTCCCTTCGTTTAGCACGCTATTGACTTTGATCACTCCGCCATGGGCGGTAATAATTCCATGCACCACAGAAAGTCCCAGGCCAGTACCTTTCCCAATATCTTTAGTCGTATAAAATGGATCAAAAATATGAGGAATAATTGAGAGGTCGATACCGCTGCCGTTATCCTGAACTGTCAGTTTTACAAACATACCAGGTCTTGCGTTCTTGTTTCCGGACAGATCCTTTTCATCCAGCCTTTCCAAAGTAAGTGATATCTTGATTATTCCGGTATCGTTCTCAATTGCATGTGCAGAATTTGTCACCAAGTTCATAACTATCTGGTGAATGCTGGACGGATCACCGAGAACTACAGCTGAAAACGAATCAATGTTTGTTTCAATCTCAATGGTTTGCGGCAGTGTTGAGCGAAGAAGTTTTAAAGCCTCTTTTAAAACAGCGGCAATATCTATGGGATTCTCTTTACCCAGGCTTTTTCGGCTAAAGGTAAGAATCTGAGAAATAAGATCGCTTGCCCTGATTGTTAACTTTAGAACGTTATTCAGGTAATCTGCCACCGGGCTGTTTTGGGGTGTGTTTTCTTTGGAGAGCTCAGTATAACCGATAATGCCCCCCAGAATATTATTAAAATCATGGGCAATACCTCCGGCAAGGGTACCGATGGATTCCATTTTCTGAGCCTGCGCGAGTTGTCTTTGCATTATTATTTCTTTTGTTACATCACGCAGTACTGAAACATAACTGTTAATAAATCCGCTTTTATCTTTTAAAGGCGTAAACACCGCTTCCACATCAAAATTAGTACCATCCTTTTTACTCAGTACCATATGACCACTCCAGACTTTCCCATTTAGAGCATGCTCCAACATATCAGCCAAAAGCTCCTTATCGTTCTGATCGCTACCCAGAATGCTTGAATGCTGATCAATTAGTTCCTCTTTGCAATAGCCTGTTTTACGCTCAAAAGAATCATTTACGTAGATAAAACCACCTTCATTATCTGATATAAATATTAGATCCTCTGTTTTTCCGATAGCGACTGCCAGCCTTTTGAGTTCTTCCTCTGCCTTCCTGCTTTCGGTGATGTCTGTTCCAACAGTTAACATCTCAATGATATCACCATTCTGATCCTGAATTGCTCTATTTGTCCAGTTGACCCAAACCCTTTTTCCATCCTTGCAGATGTTCTCATTTTCATTTTGCTCGTATTTAGCAGGATTCTTTAAAATATCAGAAAACAGTTGCTTTAAATCCCGTCCAGTGCTTTCAGTCTCGGGTACTATAGATCCAATTACGTTTTTACCGATAATTTCGGACGCCTCAAATCCGAAAAACTTTTGGGCAAATTCATTGAAAAAAGTTATGGTGCCATCAGGTATCCAACGCAAAATGATGCTGTTTGCATTTTCCACAAGTTCCCTGTATTTTTCTTCGCTTTGCCGCAGAGCTTCATCTGTTTGCTTACGCTCGGTTATTTCCCTGATGCCTGATACCGCACCTGTCACGTTGTTATTCTTGTCTTTTAAAAGTGCCATGTTCATTTCGATGTCAATTAAACCACCGTCTTTTCTTACCCAAGTGTGTTCAAAATTATTAACAACACCTTCTGAATATAATTCCTCTATTAACTTTTTGCCTTTTTCGTTACTTTCCGAATCATGCAAACTCAATTCATATGTATGCATACCTATAAGTACCCCTGGATCATAACCTAACATCCGTTCCATCGCACTATTGCCAGACATAATGGTTCCCTGAGAATCAGTAATAATGATTCCGTCAAGCGATGTTTTAAATATGTTCTCGAGAAAAATCTTTGTTTCATTTATTTTATCCTCAAGCTGCTTGTGTTCGGTAATGTCCACGCATTGAACGATGATGTGAGTCATGTTTCCATTTTGATTCAGCAGGGGAAATATCGACACATCAATGTAAAAATTGTGCCCGTTGGAAAAGTCAACGTTGTGAACCATGTCGGGTTCCCATAAAAGATCGAACCTCACCGACTGTTTTTCATGAAGAACCGAGCCGATTCTTTCAGCGATATTAGCCCGCTTGAAGTTGTCATCCAGAAGTAGATTGTATTTTCCAATTATCTGATTTGCCGTCAAATTAAACATACTGTAGAATGCCTGATTGGCTTGTAACGTTATGCCGTTGGGACTGCCAATCCACATTGGGAACGGGCTGAAATTCACCACCATACTTAGAAAATCCTGCTTTTCACGACTCTTTTTCAACGTTTCTTTGTTCTTGCTGATGTCGCGTCCAATTCCAAGAACGCCGACTAATCCCCCCTGGCGGTTATATATGGGGATTTTAGTGGTCTCTATCCATATGCTATAACTAGCGTGGGCATAATCTGCCGATTCTTCATTAGTAATTGGAGCTCTGTTTTCAATGGCCTTGCGATCATGTTCAGCGTAGAAATCGGCTTTTTCCTTAGGAAAGATATCGTAATCGGTTCCACCGATAATCTTCTCTTTACTCAAGTTCACGAGTTTTGCAAGCTCGCGGTTACACATTAAATATACCCCGTCAACATCTTTCAACCAAACCATATCGGGAATGGCATCCAACACATCGTCGTAAAGTTTTTGGATTTTCTCAAGCTCCGTTTTTACCTGTATCCGTTCTGTGTTTCCCTGCACTGTCCCTGTGGATTTTATTATCTTTCCTTCGTTTTTAAGGAACGTGTTCATTTCCCGCAGTTTTTTCTCCTGCGCGATGAGTCCATTATTGACCAAACGCAATTCATTTAACTCAGATAAAAGTTGCTCCCTTGACTTTTCTTCATCTTTCATTGAGTTGCTCCTATCTAGAGATTGACTTTACAGAATAAATTACACTTAATCTTAATAACAAGAGAAGGTATATTGAGTCTATTGATAAGTACAGCTCAATATATTGATGTAATTTTATACGTCAGTGACATCATATTAGCAAAACTCTATTTTAACTATAATCAATATAATTTATACTGTCTAGGGAGAAAACACATATTTTTTGTGGATGTAAATAACTTAACATTACTTCTGCTATCTTTAACAATTCAGAGGTAGTCAAAAGTCAACAGTTGCGATAATAATCTGGACTTTTACAAGGCTGGAAAAAGGATGGTACTTTAGAAATATGGAAAGGTAATGTTTTTGACTAGTGGGCTATATTTGCACCACGATTATATAAATATCACAGAAACCGGGATAAACATGAGTGGGATTATAATTTAAGGAACACAATATTTAAATAACTAAAAATATTCTTAGCAGAATGCCTCTACTGCCTTAATACCATCCACGGCACAACTCATAATGCCGCCGGCATAACCCGAAGCTTCACCTATTGGGAAAAGCCCTTCTATTCCCACAGCATTATAATGTACTTTATCTCTGGCTATTCGGGCTGGCGATGATGTCCTTGTCTCAACACCAAAAAGTATCCCTTCATCAATAAACCCAGGGATCTTATTATTAAAATCCAGGAGTCCTCTTTTTAATATGCTAGCCATTCTATCATCAAAACAAGTATTCAAATCAGAGCATTTAACCTTTGGACGATATGAGGTGTCCCTAATTAATTTATCAGTAACTTTAGAATTCATAAAATCTACAGCATTCTGTACCGGAGCACTAAAATTTCCACCCCCATGTTCATAAGCTGATTTTTCCAACTTATGAATAAAACTAAAACCTTTTAAGGGATCATCACCTTGAAGATCATCAGGTGAAATTGAAACAACTATAGCGGCATTTGAGAGATCATTATCACGGGCAAATTTACTCATACCATTAGTACATAAAGTTTCATTTAAAGATGAACAGCCGACCACATATCCACCCGGACACATACAGAATGAATACACGCCCTTCCCTGTCTTTTTATCCTTGTATGCTAAATAGTAGTCAGCAGCACCCAAATATTTATTCCCTGAAAATTTACCGTGTTGACGCCTGTCAATAAATTCTCTTGGATGCTCAATTCTAAACCCCACTGCAAAACCTTTCGGCTCAAGCAGAACACCTTTGTTTTTCAATAAATTATAAATTTCAAAAGAACTGTGTCCGGTGCCGAGAAAAATATTTTCCGTATTGATTAAGTTATTATTCGCAACTATTCCTTTAACCCTGCCCTGTTCAATAATAATGTCCTGAACATTTGTATTAAATAAAAAATCAACACCTTTTGAGATGAGTTTTTCAACAATATTAGGAATTATTTTACGCAGCTTATCAGTACCAAGATGAGGTCTGCTGATATAGGCAATATCGCTTTCAGCACCAGAATCTATAAACTCTCTTAAGACTCTATCCTTCAGATCAGATTTCATCCGGGTAGTAAGTTTCCCGTCCGAAAAAGTACCTGCACCGCCCTCCCCGTAGTACATATTTGACTCAGGGTTCAACTCACCAGAGTTCATGAATTTATTAATCGATTTCACCCGATCAATTACACGTTCACCTCTCTCAATAACGATCGGTGCGACACCTCTTTCAACCAGGGTTATTGCCGCAAATATTCCTGCAGGACCGCAGCCAATAATAACAGGCCGGTTTTTAAGATTACTGATTTTACTGATTACCCGGTTACTTTTTTCAATATATTTTTCAACATTATTATCTTCAAGCAGTTCCTCAGCTTTTAACTGTGTTATGGAAACATAAATTACCAGGGTATAAACAAAATAAAGGCTCTCTTTCCTTGCGTCAATTGAACGCCTCAAGATATCCAGGTCTAGGATATCTTCTTTATTCAGTCTATAACTTGAAAAAAGCACGGCATATAAATCCATGCTTTCTTCAACAGGACAACGAAGATTAATTATTTTTAATTTATATTTACTCTTTTTTTCAGCCATTTTATCGCGTCTTCTCTTGTTTCAATCTGACCTGAACATTCAAGCGATTTTAATTCCTTTAATATAGCACCAATCATAGGCGTATTATTAAAGCCTGCTATATCCATGACATCATTTCCATTTAAAAGCGGATCAATATCATTAACATCATTTAAGGATTTAGAAATATTTAGTACCTCTCCTGTCACCCTGAATAATTTATCTAAATCAGCATTATCGCCAGTTGCCATTGCATCGGCAATAGACAGGATTAGAAGCTCGTAAAATATATTTCTGGTGTCAAAAATAAACCTTTTAACAGCCCTTTCGGTAAATTCTTCAAGCAAGGACAGGTGAAGTAAACGCATATGATTCCTGGTAAGGTCAACTACAATGTTCTGAGCGTTCTTACCCAGTCCAGCTCTTTTTGATAAGTTACGATTAATATCCATCCCGGCTTTATCATGTCCATAAAAAGTAATACGATTATCCTTAAGCTTAGCAGTTTGGGTCTTGCCGCTGTCATGAAGCAGAGCGGCAAAAATCATTAACGACCTCCGGGTTACACCTTCTTCAATCAGTTCATCTAAATTAGGCTTAAACAAATCCGCATTGCCATCAAATTGCTTGAGAAGCACATCTTCAGCTCTTTCAATCATAGCTACTGTTTGAATGGAATGATTAAAAAGATCATATTTATGTCGAGATCCCTGTTTAATGCTTTTAAATTCAAGTATTTCAGATAATAAACTTCTTATAAGTCCGACCTCAATCATCATCACAATGGAAAACTTCTGGTTTTGATAATTTAAAACTGAAAAAAACTCCTTTTTTACCCTTTCAACAGCAACCGTATTTATTAACGAAGCAGAATCCTTCATTAAATAAAAGGTTGTCTCATCAATCCTATACCCAAATTTTGCAGCAAAACGTAAAACACGAAGAATTCTTACAGGATCATTTGTAAAAGCTCTACCTGAGCAGATACTAATCTTTTTATTTTTAATATCCTCAAGGCCATTTAAAGGATCAATTAAATGATCCAGAAAATTTTCACAAATATTATTTACATCAATTGCAATAGCATTTATGGTTATGTCTCTAAATTTAAGATCATCATCAATTGTCTCGCCTTTACATAATGCAAAATCAACATGTATGTTTTTGCCATCAGCACGAAAAACAACACGTCTGTCATTTTCATCCCAGACAATAATTTTACCTTTAAGTTTTTCAGAAAATCGCTTCACAAAAAGATCAAGTTTATCAGAAACAATAAAATCCAGATCATTGTGATTAAAATCATTTCGGATATAATCGCGCACAGCTCCGCCAACAAGAAAAACAGGGATTCCCGTTTCATTTGCTGTCTTTATAACAGCTTCTATAATTCTATTATTTTTAAGATCTTTCACAGGCAAAATAAAATAAATGGGAGTTATTTGATAATAATATTTGTGCAGCAGGGACAGATAAAAAAGGCTTATTTGTTCAGCCTTTTTTTAACAGACCTTGCATGCGCTTCAAGGTCCTCAGAAGTTGATAGAGTTATGACATCTTCAGCACAGTTTTTAAAAGCATCTTCTGTAAAGGATAGAAGACTTGTCTTTTTAATAAAATCATCTACAGACAATGGAGAGAAAAACCTTGCTGTTCCACCGGTGGGGAGTACATGGTTTGGTCCGGCAATATAATCACCCACTGCTTCAGGGGTATAATGCCCAAGAAAGACTGCACCTGCATTTTTAATCTTTACAAGCAGTTCCCACGGTTCATTCACATACAGTTCAAGATGTTCAGGAGCAAAGTTGTTTGATATTTCTGATGCAACAGTCAAATCATCTACAACAATTATCGCACCGTAATTTTCGATTGATTTTATCGCGATATCTTTTTTAGGTAATACCTCAAGCTGAGCGTATATCTGTGTTTCAACATCTTTGGCAAAATTCTCATCCGTTGAAATAAGTATGGATGATGCCATTTCATCATGTTCTGCCTGAGACAGCATATCAGCTGCCACACATTCAGCAGAGCCGGTTCCATCTGAAATAATAAGAATTTCACTCGGCCCGGCAATCATATCAATATCAACTTTACCAAAAACGTGTTTCTTGGCCATTGCAACATAAACATTACCCGGGCCGACTATCTTATCCACAGAAGGTACAGTTTCAGTACCATAAGCAAGAGCTGCAACAGCCTGAGCACCTCCAATTTTAAACGCTTTTTTTATGCCGCACATTTCTGCAGCAGCAAAAATTACAGGATCTACGCCATTCCCATTGTCAGGGGTAACCATAATTATTTCTTCCACGCCGGCTACAATCGCAGGAATAGCGTTCATCAATACCGATGAAGGATAAACAGCCTTACCTCCGGGTACATATATACCAATTCTCTCAAGGGGACTTATGATCTGTCCCAGCACTTCGCCATTTTGCTCAAATTTCCAGGAATTAGAAATCTGTTTTTCATGAAAGAACTTGATTCGATTAAAAGCTGTTTGAAGAGCATCATATACCTTTTTATCAACCTTTGCTCTGGCATTTTTAAGCTCATCTGCTGATATCAGAATATCGTCATGACCATCAAATTTCCGGGTATATTCGATTAATGCAGAATCACCCTTTGACTTAATATCATTAATAATTTTATTTACAGTCTCCTCAACTTCAACAGGGACATTTTCAGCCCTGTCTAATATTTTTTGAATTGATTCATTAAACTTATTATCTGCTGAATTCAAAATATACATAATTAATCCATACGTTTAATAATTAGATATCATCTTCTTTTGTACGATACATATCCGCACCCAGAAGCTTTAACTTCTCTTCAAGACAGTCATAACCACGGTCAAGATGATAAACTCTTAACACAGTAGTTTTGCCTTCAGCAACTAGCCCGGATAATATCAGAGAAGCACTTGCTCTTAAATCAGTTGCCATCACTGTAGCACCATTTAGTTTTTCGACACCACCGATAATTGCGGTATCATGTTCAACTTTTATACTGGCTCCCAGCCTGTCAAGTTCAGCAACATGAATAAACCTATTTTCAAATATTGTCTCCCTGATTGTTGAAGTTCCATCAGCAATTGAAAGTATTGCCATCATCTGTGCCTGCATGTCTGTTGGAAAACCAGGATACGGATTCGTTGTTATCTCAACACTGTTAATTTTACCACTGGATGATACATGGACTAAGCCGTTTTCTTCTTCAATCACGAGTCCGGTTTCTCTTAATTTGTCAATCGTTGCCCCCATATATTTAACCGGACAATTCTTAATATAAATATCTCCCTTGGTAATACCGGCCGCGACCATAAAGGTACCGGCTTCTATCCTGTCAGGTATAACAGTATAGTTAAGCGGATTAAGCTTTGAAACACCTTCAATTGTAATTGTACCGGTACCCTCTCCTGTTATTTTTGCACCCATTGTCCTTAAGGCATCAACAAGATCAATGATTTCCGGTTCTCTTGCGGCATTTTCAATCACAGTCGTACCTTTTGCAAGACAGGCTGTCATAATAATATTTTCAGTCCCCCCAACTGTGGGCATATCAAGACTGATATGGGCCCCTTTTAACTCATCACAACTGGCTGTAACATATCCCTGGTCAATATCTATTTTAACGCCCATTGCCTCAAGGCCCTTAATATGAATATCAACAGGCCTGACACCAATTGCACAGCCGCCCGGCAGGGAAACCCTTGCTTTACCGAACCTGGCAATTAAAGGCCCAATAACCAGGAAAGAGGCTCTCATGGTTCTTACAAGTTCATACGGTGCATCAAAAACATTTATATTATGGACATTCACCTCCATATTTTCATTAAAATGAATTTCAGCTCCCAAATGTGTCAAAAGTTTTGCCAATGTATTAATATCCCTTAAATTCGGAATACCTGATATTTTATGACAGCCATCAGCCAAAAGCGTTGCAACCATGATTGGAAGCGCGGCATTTTTTGAACCACTCACACTAACCTCACCCTTTAAAGAGTTTCCACCATTTATTACAATACAATCCACATTTATACCTTATCTAACTTTCTTTATATTTTCATAATACTCGTTTATTTTCTTTTCCCTTTTTCTTTCCAGAAAACTCAACTCAGCATTTAATTCAGGCTCATTCGCAAGGAGTATTTTCTTTTCTGCTATTTTTGCTTCATATTCATTTTTTATATTTGAAATATTTTGTTTATCTTCTTCAGTCAGTTTTATGACTTCATCTACATCCATCTCTTTCATTTTTTCCAGTGCAATCTCATAACTGCTTTTCAAACCGGACATTTCAATCTCCTTTGGATATATTACTTGAAATATACATCTAAAAGATGATATTTTATTAAGCAAAATTATTCAAGATTTTTTAATCCTTTACAATAGAAATATTTATTGAGATGGCTAAATTAAGCAAAAAACTAAAAACTAAACTTCTGGATATCCTAAATAATGAGTATGAGGACTGTGACTTCTTTATGGCAGCATCAAACATCCTCACTAACCATATTAAAGACATATCCACCATAATTAATGATGAAAATCCTGATTTTGACAAACTGCGTGATGAAATCTGTGAAATCGGAGTCAACATTAACAATACTGAAAAAAGACTTCTAGAAGTTGAAGACTGTTACACCAAACTGGTGGAGGCTTTGGCTGAAGAAAAAAAGGATGCCTAATGGAGCTAGTTGAAGGAATAAGAACCAGAAAGACCTTTCGTGGGTTTACAGATAAAAAAGTTCCTAAAGAGATTATACAGGAAATTCTATTAGACGGTCATATGGCGCCCTCTGCATCAAATATGCAGCCGTGGAACTTCCATGTATTAACCGGAGCCCCTCTCTCCGAACTCTGCTCTAAAATTGAGGACTTTCACAAAAACAAGAAAGTAACCTATAATTTAGCAAAAGACAGAAAGATTCCTGAAAAATATATGCAGCGGAGAAAAAAACTTTTTAAAGAATTAAGGCCAATTATCAGCACTCTGGGAGAGAAGAACCTTCAATTTATAGAAAGCGGCAGTATACGTTTTTATAATGCCCCAACAGTAATATTCATCACAACAGACTGTGACCTACCTGAAACCAAGCTAATAGACATCGGTATGGCAGCTGAAAATATCATGTTATCTGCCCATGCCATGGGGATGGCAACATGTGCAATCGCCTATACCCTTCTCTACTCTGAACCGATTAAGGACTGTCTTAACCTAACAGCTGATACTGAAACAGTTCTATCAATTTCACTTGGATTTCCAGATAACAGTTTTCCAGTAAACAATTTTCGTTCATCAAGGGAAGATTTAAACAGCGTGATTTTTTGGCAGGGGTTCTAACCCATTAAGAGAACAGAGCTTCAAAATACTTGATAAAAAAAACGGATTAAACTGTCACTCATCAAAATCTTCTTCATCCATTAATTCCTAATATTCAGTATAATCCACCAAACAGCTGATCTCCTCCTCATGAAAGATATCAATCTCAATGAGCCAGCCATCGTTATAAGGTTCATGATTAATAATAGTTGGGTGATCATCAATCTCTTCATTTACGCTTATTACTTTACCGCTTAGTGGCGCATAGACCTCTTTCATCAAATCTTTGGACTCAATAATAATAAACGGGTCAAACTGATTGTGTTCAGTATCAATATCAGGCAGATCAACAATAACTACTTTACCAAGCTTATTCTGCGCAAAATCAGTTATTCCAATTTGGGCTGTTTCATTACTGTTAGTTTTAACCCAAACATTTGATTTAGTATATTTCAGATCTTCAGGATACATTTTAACCCTTAAAGTTATGTTTGATTATTATCTATGATATTTAATATGAACAAAACATTGTCAAGAAAAATATCCTATAATTTGTCCAGTCCAAATGATTTTTTTTAATCCATTTCTTTTATAGAATTTTCCATAAATTTCTTTATAATCGTTAACTGAAATTAACAAACATTAACGTACTAAATAATCGGCTATGGAAATTACAATTCTTGGATCAGGAACATCAATACCGTCAAACAAAAGATCATCACCTTCAATTCTTGTAAATATTGACAGCCATAATATCCTTCTTGACACTGGGGCAGGTTCTCTTCGTCAATTAAAGAAAACCAATACATCATTAAATCAAATAGACACCATAATATACAGTCACTTTCATATCGACCATATCTCCGATATGCTGCCTTTTATATTTTCATCAAAATATAACCATAAAGAGCCCAGAATGACAGACCTTAAAATAATGGGCCCAATTGGGCTAGAAAAACTTTACAATGACCTTATACTTGCACACGGCAGTCAAATCATACCGAACAGATTTAAAATTAATTGGATAGAAACTGATGAAGGTAAGTTCAAATTTAACGATTACCAGATTAATACCTGCAAGGTTATGCATACAGACAACAGTATTGCAATTAAGCTAACAGATCCAAATGGTAAAACTGCTGTCTACTCCGGTGATACGGACTTCTGTCCTGAAATAATAGAACTTTCCAAAAACTGTGACCTATTAATCCTTGAATGTTCTTTTCCGGATAATTTAAAAGTTAAAGGACACTTGACACCGTCCGAAGCCGGGAGGATCGCTTCAGAAGCATCAGCAAAAAAGCTACTGTTAACACATTTTTACCCGCAATGTGACTCTGCGGACATCTTAACACCTGTTAAAAAGTGCTATAATGGAGAGATACTTACAGCAGAGGATCTCTTGAAAGTATCCATATAAAAAAGGATTACAATGAAGAATAATAAAGCAAATAGAAGTTCAAAAAGAATGAATCGGTCATTTTTTAAAAGCTTACTTCTTAGTACCTGCTTGCTGTTATTATTTTACAGCACTGGCTTTGCGGAAGAAAATCTTCCGAGCATAGAAATATTCCCGGGGGAAATCTTTCAGGGAGATATCTGCTATATCAAAATCACTGCCCTCCAAGATACTAAAAATGTTTCTGTGACCTTTGACAACAATAATATATCTTTACATTATGACAACTCCAGCAGATCTTACATCGGATTTATCGGAATCAGCCAAAACACAGCGCCTGGCAAAAGAGATGTGCAAATATTATTTAACAACAAAGAAAACATAAATAAAAAGATAAACATTCAAAAAAAGAATTTTCAAATTCAGCACCTGAGCCTTCCAAAAACAAAAGTTGATTTAAGCAACAAAGACCTCAAACGGCACAATAAAGAAAAAAAAATAGTGGCGTACCTTTTCACAAACAGTAAAGAGCTTAAACTGTTCAACTCAAAATTTATAAAACCAATAGATACTAAAATATCAACGCCTTTTGGTGTAAAAAGGTTCATGAATAAAAAACCCAAGAATTCCCATTCCGGCATTGATTTTAAGTCAAAGATGAATGATCCGATTAAATCAATCAATAAGGGTATTATCGTATTTACAGGAAATCATTTTTTTTCTGGTAATTCTGTTTATATTGATCATGGGCTGGGTATTGTCAGTATGTATTTTCACCTTTCTGTAATTAAAGTAAAAACAGGTGATGAAGTTAAAAAAGGTGACATTATAGGACTTGCCGGATCAACCGGCAGATCTACAGGCCCGCATCTTCACTGGGGAATCAGGGTAAATAATATAAGAGTTAATCCATTATCATTAATTAATCTTAATCAATATTTATAAACTATTATGCCCGTTTACCACCCTATAATGCTTTGCCAGCCTGACAACAAAAAATCCTGCGGTGCCTGCTGCGGACAGTTTAACTGGCAGAACCATAGCCGTGAAGCAATCACAAAAATTCTTGAATTACAGACAAAAACCTTCCTTGCGCTCTCGGACTACAACAATCTTTCTGAATACAAAAGGCAGGTTAATTCGGCCATCAAAAACACCAAGCTTTTTGAAACAATCTACAATTGTGAATTTCTGGGCTTTATTGATAAAGAACATAAAAAGACGGGATGCATGCTTCACCCTGAGGTTACCCGGATTCCGGATCTTAGAAACAACTGTTTCTACGGGACCGAGATCTGCGAATCCCATTTTTGTCCCGGATTTGGCTGCCTGAGGACCGTTGAACAAAAAGCAGTCATCCAGTCAATTGATGACTGGTATCTATACGCACTTATAATTACTGATATTGACCTGGTGAAAGAGTTTTTTAAACATGTTGAGAATAAGCTGGGTGAAAGCATAAAAGAAAAACATCTCAACAATCCCGGCTTAAATAACGCACTAAAAGATTTTTTTCAATTAAAAGAAAACTGGGAATTCATGGCAAAAGAAAACAGACTGGGAAAATATTATTTTTCAAAGGCGGAATACAATATCGCGAGAATTGAATATAAAGAAAAGTGGGACATACCCCCTTCTCCTTTTGATAAAATACTTGTCAGTCTTGAATCTGAGTTTAAATCACTGAAAGAACTAAAAAAAGCAGAATCTATCATTGAGGACAAGATACAGGTTTTCATTAAACTATATTCACAATATGTCTAGTGTAAAATCTAAAAACCTGAGCCTGAATTATTTTCCTTTAAATATATATCAGCCCACGAATCCTTAAAAATAATTCAAAATTTAATCATGAAATGATATACTCAAAAAATTGAAAGTAAATATCATTATAATATCCTGCTATTTAACTTCTCCATAAAAAAAAGAAATTAATAATAGGAATCTTATGAAACTCTCTGAAGTTAAAAAAGTAATCCCACAGAATACACCTGCTCTTCCACCCTTAAAAAAAATGCCGTCTTGAAACAGCATGATCCTGAACTAAAGAACTGCTGCATACACTTGGGGATAGACCGTGAATAAATTATTATCGTTGTAACGACGGTTACGGTAAAACAGCTTGAAACAAATCGGCAATCTACTCAGCTTGGCCGAAAACACTTAACAATCTAAAAAAGGAGCAGCAATGTCAAAAACAACAAACAAAACTAGATTCAATGTTTTTCTCATCTTTCTTATCTTCTCTTATTCATTCCTTCTTTTAGGCTGCGTGACAGACATAACACCGGAACCTGCTTTCACAGAAACAGCTACATACTCAACAACCATGCCCCAGAACAATGATGAAGTCGACATTTACTATCCAGTTCCTGATGACCATGACCGTGCTTCATATGAATTCCCGATTGCTCTTTTTCTGCAGGGCGGAAGAGTCGACAAAAATTACTTTTCGGAATTTGCAAAAGAAGTTGCTAAATACGGATTTATTGTGGTTGTTCCAAATCATGATGCTGATTTCATTCTGACGCATATCGATTTTCTAGGCTTGGAGATACCTTTTATAGGCTTATTCTCTGAGAATCAGCAGATACCTGATGTGCTTGATTTTATGAGTGATGAAAATGCTGATGCATCTTCACCCCTGTACGGAATCGTAAACAATGAAATCATGGTCTTAACCGGCCATTCATTTGGCTCAGCTGTAATTATAGACGCCATACAGGAAACCTGTGAATTTCCTTTATGCCGTCCGGAAAACAGCAGCTTTACCCTGCCGGAAGAAGTTAAAGCAGTTGCCTTAACCGGAATAAACACCATCCCCTTTGGCAACCCCTTTGACAAAGTCAGCAGGGCTACTGCCAATCTGGTACCCATGGCAATTATTAACGGTAACCTTGATGAAAACGCTAAATATGAGGACACCAAAACCAGCTATGAAATTATTGAAAATCCGCCTAAAGCACTTATTTTTGTAAATGGCGCAAACCATTACGGTCTTTGTGACGAAAACAATCCCGGCAACCCGAACTATCCTGATGAAGCTAGAATTGACGGAACACCAACTCCGCAGAGGGTTCTACCAACCCTTGACCAGAATATTTCAATAGAAACAAATGCCCGCTGGACAGCCCTGTTCCTTCGCGGCCATGCGTTAAATGATACCAAAGCCCTGAACTATATAAACATAACAGGCAGGTTTCTTGATCCAAATGTTGAAGTCATTTATAACGGTGAATAGTTAGATAAATTAATCTAATATTTAATTAAAGGTCTAGACTAGACGTTCCCTATTGCCAACAAGCATAGACATTGTTTTTATAGCAGGTGTTTGACAGGGATACCAAGTTCGCTGGCTTTTAAAACGCGGTGAAGGATATTACCTTTATTATCTTTTGGAAATTTATCAAGAAATTCGATTTCGTGAGGTACAATTTCAGGCGATAAATGGTTACTGACATAAGAAATTATTTTACTTTTTAAAATATTAGTTGGTTTGTAAGTTGATTTTAATGAAATAAATGCTTTGATTCTCTTTGCATTATCACGATTTGGAATTCTAATAACGCCTGTGTCAACCACTGCTGGATGGCGCTTTAAAATACTTTCAATTTCTGCTATTCCTACTCTTCCGGCAGAGGTAATAATTGTAGCATCTGCCCTGCCCTGGTAGACAAAGTAATTATCATGGTCTATAAAAGCAGTGTCTTCTAACATGAACCATGGTTTTCTACTGACATATCGTTTATATTCCGATTCATTTCTCCAAATTCCTATTGCCATGCAAGGCCAGTCAGCTTTAATGGCGACATCTCCCATAGTAAATGGTGAGACTTTATTGCCATCAGAATCTAATATGGATATTTTAATGCCAGGAACAGGTTTACCAAGATATCCAGGTTTAATTGGCATGCATCTAAAATTGGCTATGACTATCATTCCTGTCTCAGCAGTCCACCAGGTATCATAAATAGGAAGACTCAAAATATTCATTACAGAATAAATGTCATCAGAGTAAAGCGATTCAAGTGAACTTAAAAGGTGCCGCAAGGATTGGATATGAAAGGAACTCGCTGTTTCTTTACCCGCCTCTTTAAGCAATCTGTAAACCCTGGGTATTGTATACATAACTGTAATATTATTTTCTTCAATATTTTCATAAATTTGTTTAGCAGTTTTCATCCTCCTGGATATAAAACTGGTTACACCGCAAAGCCAGGGAGCAAATGCACTGTAAACAATATTCATAAGCCACCCCGGTCGTGCATTGGTCCAGAGGATATCAGTGTCTTTAAGATCAAGAACCCACCTTGAGGTTGCCAAATACCCGCGCATTGAATCATGTGGATGTATCAGTCCGATTGGAGTTCCTTCATGACTCGATGTATAAATTAAAAATAAAGGTGAGTCTTTTGCAACCCATTCGATATCAAAATTATCAGATGCATTAACCATGGCATCATTCCAGAGCACGTCTCCTTCTAGTAATTCATGTTCATCTTCTTTGATAACAATTATATGTTCCAGGTCAGGCAGTTCTGCATCTAGAACGCGTGAACGGAGCCGGGTGCTCGTAATTAATAACTTTCCAGACCCGTCAAGCATTCTTTCCTTAACTGCTTCCTCCATAAAATCTGAATAAAGCGGAACAATAATGGCGCCGATTTTAGCGCATCCGACCAAAGCTATATACAACTCAGGGCTACGTGGTAAAAAAAGAAAAACCCGATCACCTTTTTCAATGCGCATGCTTCTAAGAACATTAGCAAACTTGTTTGAAAGAATCTTCATTTCGCGAAAAGTGATTTTTCCCTTCCGTTCTTTGTATGAATAGACAAGACAGTACTTATCAGCTGTTTCCGGATTATCAGCATGTCGGTCGATGGCTTCATGGGCTATATTTATTTTATTGGTTGTTGACCAGGAAAACTCTGAATTAATATCATCCCAGGAAAAAGAATCATATAAACTCTCATAATCTTTCATGTTTGCATCTTTAAATTGATGCTCAATTTTATTATCAAGCATTATTAAATGTTCTCCAGTATTCTTTATGAATATCTTTAACTTCTTTAATGGTCTGAAGTGTAGATGGGTCGGAATGCATTTTATCAATCTTTGTAAAGATCTGATGAGATGAACTACACATCATTGTTTCAATAATTTTTTTTACAGATTTGCGCAGAGCACCAAGGTCATAGCCTCCTTCAAGAATGGCTACTATTTTCCCTTTACAAACTTGATCAGCCATTTCCATGATAATACTGGTAAGATAGGCAAATCCATTTTCAGTTACCCGCATCCCGCCTATGGGGTCATCATAGTGGGTATCAAATCCAGCAGAAATAATTATAAGCTGTGGGTTATATTCAATTGCTATCGGAACAAGTATCTCTTTAAAAATTTCAATAAAGTCCTTATCTTTTTTGGCGGGACTCAAGGGGACATTAACAGTATAACCCAAACCGTTGTTTTTGCCTATTTCATCAAGACTCCCTGTTCCAGGGAAAAATGGAAAACGGTGTGTGGAAAAAACAAGAACTTCATCGGTACTCTCAAAAGTGTGTTGGGTCCCATTGCAATGGTGGACATCCCAATCTATTATAAGAACACGTGAAAGCCCTAAATATCTGAGTGCATACGCAGCAGCAAGCGCTGTGTTGTTAAAAATACAAAAGCCCATTTGCCGATCTTTTTCAGCATGGTGTCCAGGCGGACGAACAAATGCAAATGCATTATCAATTTTAGAATTCACAACCTGATCAACTGCTTCCATACAACTTCCAGCCGCAGTAAACGCTGCTTCACAGGTTTGTTCAGATGTTACTGTATCAGGATCAAGATAACGAAGCTCCTCCCCTGCAGTGTCCATCACCCTGTCAATATATTCCGGTGCGTGGACAAGCTCAACTTCTTCAAGACTTGCCATCCGTTTTGGGATCTGAACAAGTTTTTCCATCAGGTTGTCATTATCAAGCATGCTGTAAATTGTTTCAAGTCTACGAGGTGCTTCAGGATGATGAATACCTGTTTTATGCTTTAGAAAAATATTATCTCTGACAATTCCAGTTCTTCGCCTCTCTGTTCTCCTAGTACTTAGATTGTTCTGATTAGGAGTTATCATAAGTTCCATTTCTCGTTCAGATGTTAAATTATCAATAAAATTAAACCCAAATTTTTTATAAACATGGATCGCTTTAATATTTGCAGTTTCAACAGTCAGCCAGATTTTTCTATAACTCTTTATACGTGCGATATCAAGTAAAAAAGATATCATCTCTTTACCTAAACCAACACCCTGCCAGTCCTGATGAATAACAATAAGCAGTTCAGCAAACACACCTTTCTCTATATCCATTAATGCACTGTGACCGAAAACAGTATTATCGTGAAATGCAATTATACTGATGGATTCTTTAAGAATATCCAAAATAAGTTGTTTTCGTCTAACAGGATCTTTTGGAGGGAGTCCCTGAGCACTTTCTTTTGGTTCGAATTGATCATACATTTGCAAAACTGCTTCAGTATAATATTTCTCAAATTGTTTGATTGTAAAATGACGATTATTTTTATCTAAATAGTCTCGGCTGAACAATGTTTCCTGAGCTGCTCTATGAGTTGAATTATTCATTATATTTAAAATAATTTATCTTATATGTGTTTTAGGATATAAGCATATTAATATTTAATTATAACGACATTAGTGATGATGATGTACAGTGTTTTCAGGTAACGGACCAAGTTTGTCTGCTATGCGTGCAAGGACATCATCAATATTTTCTAATGATGACACCGCTTCTTTAAGTAAAGATGCAGTTTCTTTTTCATCATTATTCTCTATTATTGATAACCATTTCTTAAATTCTTTTTCATGATTTTTATTGTGTTCAATCCAGTGAGGAAGAAGAATCTTGAATTTATCAATATCATTCATATGTTTATTACTCCTTTTTAAGTAACGTAATTTTGCTTCCAATACAGTCAATTTCTTTGATTACTGCATCATCAATTAACCTGGGTTCATCAAAGAAAGTATTTATAACCAGGCCTTTATCTGTTATTTGAATATTTGTTACTTCTTCAATGATTATTTCTGATTTTTGATCCTTCTCCAAAACAATGCTCATCTGACACATTTCAAACTCCTTAATAAGTAAATTTTTTTTATAAATCTAGAGTAACCTATAAATAAGAGTCGATCTAAACTTTTATAGTAATTGAAACATATTATAATAAAATGAAATCATTATTATATATATAATTAATTATATATTATAATATGTTTTTAATATTATTAAAATAATTTCTAATTTAATTTAATAATATTTAAAAATATAAAAAGATTCTCACATTGACATATGTCAATGAATTGATTATCAAATATGATATACGTTCATTAAATTATGAAAACTGGACATAGAAACAAAATATACTATATTAATTTACAGGCTTTACCAGAACACAGACATATAACTATTTGATTGATATAATAATAACTGATTATAAAATAAAGTACATAGTATAACCATTAAAATACATAATAAATAAATAATATTTGGAAATAAATCTCATAATTTGATCCACTTTTAAAATACGTCTCGATAGATATCTTAGTTTGCTTTAAATTTGCTAATTTAACAAATTAATTTACATTTTTTTAACAATTCTATTAATGACTTTTTTAGTGAATACGGTATATTGTATACTCCAAAAAATGTCTTAATTAAATGTAAATAATAAACAATTTGCTGATTATAATATTCTGATTAACTACTATTGTTTAATAATATTCTACAGGAAAAAACTATGAATAATCTTGACCCTACAAAAATGAAGGATTGGGAAATTTCTGAGGAAGCTGAAAAGAACATGCCTGGCCATGATGAATGGCGCGAAAAGCTTTCACTTGAAAAAGATGAATATATTCAGATGGGTCGGCTGGCAAAACTTGATTTCCTGAAAATTATTAATCGTCTTGAAAATAAACCTGATGGTAAATATATTGAAGTAACGGCAATCACCCCAACCCCTCTTGGTGAAGGGAAAAGCACTACTGCTGTAGGGCTGATGGAAGGTCTCGGAAAACGCGGTAAAAATGTCGGTGGAGCTCTCAGACAACCTTCCGGCGGTCCCACCATGAACGTTAAAGGAACAGCGGCGGGTGGAGGCCTCTCTTTGCTTATTCCGATGACAGAGTTTTCTTTGGGGCTTACAGGAGACATAAATGATATTTCAAACGCGCATAACCTTGCAATGGTTGCCATGACCTCAAGGATGCAGCATGAGAGAAACTATAATGATGAACAACTCAAGAGACTTACTGGAATGCGTCGTCTCGATATCGACCCAACACGGGTTGAATTAGGCTGGGTAATTGATTTCTGTGCTCAGAGTCTGCGTAATATTACTATTGGAATGGGCGGCAGATATGACGGTTTTACCATGCAGTCAAAATTCGGCATCACTGTGGGTTCAGAATGTATGGCTATTTTATCTGTGATCAAAGACCTTGCTGATCTACGAGAAAGGCTAGATAATATAACAGTTGCCTTTGATAAAAGCGGTAAACCGGTAACAACAGGAGATCTTGAGGTTGGCGGTGCCATGACTGCATGGATGCGGAATACCATTAATCCAACCCTGATGTCCACTGCTGAATATCAGCCATGTCTGGTCCATGCCGGCCCTTTTGCCAATATTGCAATTGGACAGTCATCCATTATTGCAGATCGAATTGGTCTTAAGATGTTTGATTATCACGTAACAGAAAGCGGTTTTGCCGCTGATATTGGATTTGAAAAGTTTTGGAATGTCAAATGCCGTTACAGCGGACTTAAACCTCATGTCTCTGTCCTGACAACCACGATTAGAGCCTTGAAAATGCACGGTGGCGGCCCTATAGTTATCCCCGGCAAGGCACTGCCCGAAGAATATACAAAAGAAAACCTGGGGCTGCTGGAAAAAGGTCTGCCAAATATGATTCATCATATAAACACGATACGAAAATCCGGCATCAACCCTGTTGTTTGCATAAATAAATTTTATACAGATACAGATGCAGAGGTTGAAATGGTTAAGAAAGCAGCAGAAGCTGCCGGCGCTCGCTGTGCTAAATCCGATCACTGGCTAAAAGGCGGTGAAGGCGCACTCGAGCTGGCGGATGCGGTTATTGAAGCATGTGAAGATAAAAATGAATTTAAATTTCTCTATCCACTTGAGATGAAACTCCGTGACCGTGTGGAGCTTATCGCAAAAGAAGTCTATGGAGCAGATGGAGTTGAATGGATGCCTGCAGCAAAAAAGAAAGCTATGGAACTTGAAAAAGATCCGCAGTATGATGACTATGGAACAATGATGGTCAAGACACACTTAAGTTTGTCTCATGAACCTACACTAAAAGGCGTGCCGACCGGCTGGACACTTCCTATTCAGGATATTCTGATTTATTCTGGGGCAAAGTTTTTATGTCCCTGCGCAGGCTCTATCAGCCTGATGCCGGGCACAGGATCAAATCCAGCGCTTAGAAGAATTGATGTTGATGTCAAAACAGGGAAAGTTTCCGGATTGTTTTAATTTTAACAATTCAATCATACAGAATTCCGTTCAGATCAGAGGATACTGAATATTATGAAAAGTATTACAGTACATTTTCTACCATTAGATAAAAAAGTAAAAGCCTCTACCGGAGATATACTGGTTGATATCGCCATGGATGCTGGAATACACATTAACGCTGCGTGTGGCGGTGAAGGAGCATGCGGAAAATGCCGTGTACTGATTAACTCAGGAGATGTTGAATTTAAAGATACCGGGAAGCTACCTCCAGAGGATGTTAAAAAAGGCTATTGCCTCGCATGCAAAACAGTTGTAAACAGTGATGTTGTTGTTACCATACCTGAGACATCGTCTTTAGATAAAACCACACTCAAAGAATCACATAACGGCAGACGGACTGTTACTCAGGAAATTGAAAAGCTTGTTTCAGGCGCGTCGTACAATCCTGCTTTGAAAAAATATACAGTGACCATTGATCCTCCGACAATTGATGATAATACCAGTGACCTCTCCCGACTTTTAAGAGCACTAAAACAGCAGCACAATCTTGAGAACATCTCTATTGATTTTTTACTGCTTAAAAAACTATCCAATATCCTTCGTAAAGCAAACTGGAAGGTTACAGTAACGCTTGTACAAACACGCCTGGAATCTCAGCTTTCCGAGCATCAGCTTCGAGGTTCACGCCGTCCAAAAATGATTACTGTTGAACCGGGCGACACCCTTGATAAACATTATTCTATTGTCCTTGATATCGGTACGACAACTCTTTGCGGACAACTTATTGATCTAAAGACAAAGAAATCTCTGGCACAGGCTTCCGAGTATAATCCCCAGGTTACATTTGGTGATGATGTTATTACAAGAATTGTGTTTTCTCAGAAAAACGATGGCCTTGAGAAACTTCAACAGGCTGTTGTCGGTGCCCTCAACAAGATCATAAAAGAACTTGTTGATATTTCGGGAGTTAAACTTGAGCATGTCTCACACATCACTGCTGCCGGAAATACCGTGATGACTCATATACTGCTGGCGCTTGACCCTAAATTCATTCGTGAGGCCCCCTACACTCCCGTGGCAAATTTTTTCCCGCCGGTAAGAGCGATCAGGGTAGGTCTTGAAGTGTCTGATTATGTATATTTATATACATTTCCATCAGTGGCCAGTTATGTAGGCGGTGATATTGTTTCAGGAGTGCTTAGTTGCGGAATGAATCAGGACAGCCGAATGACTTTATATATTGATATCGGCACCAATGGTGAAATTGTTATTGGTAACTCAGACTGGCTAATGACTGCGTCCTGTTCTGCCGGTCCGGCATTTGAGGGCGGCGGACTTAAATTCGGAATGCGAGCTACTACCGGAGCTATTGAGCGGTTTCATATTAACCCTGAATCACTTGAACCCATGATACGCACCATTGGAAATGTTAAACCCAAGGGAATATGCGGCTCCGGAGCAATAAATATTTTAGCCGAATTTATCAGAACAGGTGTTATTGGTCAAAATGGTAAATTTAACTGCAGCTGTACTACAAAACGAATTCGTACCGGACCTGATGGTAATGAATATGTCCTTGCCTATAGGGACGAAATAAATGTACCTGAAGATATCGTTATTACTGAACCGGATATTGATAACCTGATCCGCGCGAAAGCTGCAATGTTTGCAGGATATCAGTGTTTACTTGATAAAGTGGGTTTAACATTTCAGGATCTTGAACGTGTCATCATTGCGGGTGCATTTGGAGATTTTATTGATCTTGAAGAAGCGATTATAATCGGCCTGCTTCCAGAAATTCCTACAGACCGTTATGTTTTTATTGGTAATGGTTCACTTCTTGGTGCAAAGCTTATCTCACTTTCAAATGAGCTGCTTAATGACGGTGAGAAAATTGCTCGAAAAATGACGAACATTGAACTAAGCGAAGACCACACTTTCATGGATAGATATATGGCTGCGCTTTTTCTTCCACATACAGACGCAACGATATTTCCTAAAACCTATAAAGAAGTAAGAACAAAGAAAAAAGTGTGTTGATTTTAGGATAAAAAACATAAACAATTGAATGTTGTTTAAAAAGTATTTAAAATTCAAATAAACCGAAAGAATTTAAAAGGACATCTCTTGAGTCAGGTAATTGCTATTGCAGGAAAAGGTGGAACGGGTAAAACAACGATATCAGCATTATTTGTTCGTTATCTTATAAAGTCAGGTAAAAGGCCAGTATTCGCAGTTGATGCAGATCCAGATTCAAACCTGCCAGAGGCGTTGGGCATGGCAGGTGATAAAACACTGTCCACCATAGGCAGGGCACGCCAGGATTTTTTTGATACTAAAGGAGATGTACCTGCGGGAATGCCCAAAGAAGCTTTTTTAGAACTGAAGCTCAGCCAGGCACTTATAGAAAGTAAAGATGTTGATCTTCTTGTCATGGGCCGCCCTGAAGGATCCGGATGTTACTGCTATATAAATAATGTTCTTAGAAAACATTTAGATCTGCTAGGAAATAATTATCCATTTGTGATTATTGATAATGAAGCAGGTCTGGAGCATTTAAGCAGGCGGACAGAACAAAATATTGATACTATGATTATTGTTTCTGATTATTCTCATAATGGGCTTCGTGCCGCAAGCCGGGTAAAAAATCTTGCTGAAGAGATGAAGCTTGATATTAAATCCTATAATCTTATAATTAATAATACACCAGAGCGGGTTTCACCACAGTTCCAAAAAAAAATCGAATCAACCGGTATTAGGCTATTGGGTTTTATCCCCCACGACGGTCAAATACCGACCTATGATATTGAAAATAAACCAATAACAGATCTGCCTGAAACATCACCGGTTGTTACAGCATTCAGTTCAATTGCTGAGAAACTCTTTTAGTTTGATTCATAATTAATAATGATATTTCGTATATTTTAAGGGAGTACATTATGACAGCGAAGATTATAAGCGGAAAAGATATTGCACAACAAATACGGGAAGAATTAAAAAAAGAGGTTGATAGCATGAAAAAAATTCATGGTGTCGTACCAGGTTTGGTTACTATTCTTGTCGGTCAGAATCCGGCCTCTATAAGTTATGTTACTGCAAAACAAAAAACATCACATGATTTAAATTTCTATTCAATCCAGGATGATCAATCTATAGATGTTCCTGAAGAAGATCTGCTTAAACTAATTGAAAAATACAATCAAGACCCGAAAATACATGGGATACTGGTTCAGCTTCCCCTTCCAAAGCATATTGATGAAAAAAAGATTTTAAACACGATTTCACCGGATAAAGATGTTGATGGTTTTCATCCGGTAAATGTGGGACGTCTTATGATTGGCGGAGATGAGGCTAAATTTCTGCCATGCACTCCGGCGGGCATTCATGAGCTCATTGTCCGTTCCGGCTGTGAAACCTCCGGTGCTGAGGTTGTTGTGGTTGGACGTTCAAATATTGTTGGAAAACCCATTGCAAATATTATGCTGCAGAAAGCGGATAACGCAAATTCAACGGTTACCATTGTTCACACCCGGACCAAGGACATGGAAAGCCATTGTAAACGGGCTGATATTCTAATCGTAGCTGCCGGTGTTCCCGGACTGGTAAAACCGGAATGGATAAAACCCGGTGCCTGTGTGATTGACGTTGGCGTTAACCGGGTGGGTGAAAAGATAAGCGAAAAAACCGGAAGAAAGATCGCAATTTTAAAAGGTGATGTAGATTTTGAGGCCGCAAAAGAAATTGCGGGATCGATCACACCGGTTCCCGGAGGAGTTGGCCCGATGACCATCACCATGCTTATGAAAAACACAGTAAAAGCAGCTAAGTTAGCGAATAATATTAAATAACTATTTTGAGCATACGGAGGTTTGAAATGTCTATTGAAATATCCAAACAAAATTATTCAGGAAGCGTACAGCCCATGACTATTGGTTCGGGTAAAAACGCTTTTACTGTTGGCGGAGAAACAGTATTCCCCTTCTTTACTTTTGAAGGAGAAATGCCAAACCAGCCGAGAATCGCAATACAGGTCCTTGACCATAAACCTGAAGACTGGGCCGAATCATGTATTGAACCTTATTCAGATGTTTTAGACGATCCGGTTAAATGGGCAAAAAAAGCTCAGGATGTCTACGGTGCTGACATGATCCAGCTCTGGCTTAAAAGTACAGATCCAAATGGTATGGATAGGAGCGCTGACGATGCTGCAGCAATCGCAAAAGCAGTTTCAGACGCTATTTCAGTACCGCTTATTGTCTGGGGGAGTAATAACCCTGAGAAGGATGCTGAGGTTTTAAGAAAAGTTATGGAAGTATGTGTTGGAAAAGATATTATTATTGGTCAGGTTACTGAAGACAATCACAAGCAATTGGGCGCACAGGCCCTTGCTTATAACGCGACTATCATTGCCAATTCACCCATAGATATAAATCTGGCAAAGCAGCTGAATATTCTTTTAAATAATGTTGGTGTTCCACTCAACAGAATTATTATAGATCCGACAACCGGCGGGTTGGGATATGGACTCGAATATTCATTTTCTGTCATGGAACGTATCAGGCAGGCGGCGATCACCCAGAATGATGATAAATTGCAATGCCCTTTTATCTGTAATCTTGCTGATGAAGTTTGGAAAACGAAAGAAGCAAAATTGCCGTCAGATGAAATGTTAGGTGATGCAAAAGTACGCGGTATTTTAATGGAAGCGATTACAGCAACGACCTTATTAAATGCCGGCGCCGATATACTGATTATGCGTCATCCTGAAGCAATACAGCAGGTACGTGAATATATCGCTGAGCTCGGCGGTTTTGAAATGCCAAAAGAAATTAAAAAAGTTTCAACTGCTGCTGCAGCAACAGGTAAAGCTGCAGTTTCTGTTTCATCAAATATCGCGGATTCATTAAAAGAGGGATCACTATGTGAAATTGTTCAAATCATGGATATGCCCATTGATCTCGCTCCAGGACATGCAATCGCGCTTATAAAGACCGTTGAATCAGCTGAAGATGCATCAGGACTACTGCTGTCAACCGGAGTTCCGGTTTCAGCTGAGGAATCCGCAACTATGATTGAACAGGAAGAAACAACCCAGACTGAAAAACCGGTTTTTACACCCGAAGAATCATGGACACCGATTGAAGATATTACCTCAGGTTATGAATATGATTTAAAAGATTTTAAAGATTCTTCTGGTCAACCGGTAAAACTTATCCAGGATAGTGCTGAGCCTGGTATCTCAAAAGGTAAAAACGATTGGCGCAATATTGTAGATGATCGTGATTCAATGATTCAGCATGTTAAAACAGATCTTCACTACTGGTATTCTGAGGGCAATGGAAGCGAAAAACGTAAAACGCCCGCTTAGGCACAATTATTTGTTTTTCTAATTAAGTTATACTAAAAGCATTAAATCCTTTCTTTAGGGAGGCAAACAAAATGTCAAGAACAATAAATGAAGATAAAGACACTAGCTGTTGTGAAGCATCACAGCAGATGTTAGTTGTAGCAAAAAATGAGGGAATAGAAACGGTTTTTGATCGGGCAGCGAAAATGAAGCCCTGTCCAATCGGGGCTGAGGGCAGCTGCTGCAAGAACTGCGCGATGGGGCCTTGCCGGGTACCTCCATCTAAAAAAGAAGGTGAACCCGCAAAAGTCGGTGTTTGCGGTGCGACCATGGAGACTATAGCAGCCAGGAATTTTGCAAGAATGGTTGCAGCCGGGTCTTCTGCGCATTCGGATCACGGAAGAGGCGTTGCAGAAGTTTTTCTTCTCGCTGCAAAGGGAGAAGTTGAAGGATACGGGATTAAAGATGAACAAAAACTGATTCAGGTCGGACTTGATTTTGAACTTGATGTGGAAAACCTATCCATTAAAGAACTGGCGATCCAGGTGGGTGAACGCTGTGTTGCTGAATTTGGACAGCAGCAGGGTGAAATTGCTTTTGCAAAAAGAGCCCCTTTAAAACGTCAGGAAATTTGGAGGAAACACAACATGATGCCTCGGGGAATTGACCGTGAAGTCGTTGACCTTATGCATCGAACTCATATCGGAGTTGATCAGGACTATAAAAATATTACTGCCCAGGCTGGAAGAGCAGCGCTTGCTGACGGCTGGGGAGGATCATTGATCGCAACAGAGCTTCAGGATATTATGTTTGGAACCCCTGTACCGGGTACCGGCAAAATCAATCTTGGGGTGCTAAAAGAAGATGAGGTCAATATTATTGTACACGGTCATGAACCGCTGCTTTCTGAGATGGTTGTTGTAGTTTGTCAAGACCCGGAAATAATTGCATATGCTAAAGAAAAAGGAGCAAAAGGCATAAGCCTGGCCGGCATGTGCTGTACTGCGAATGAAATACTTATGCGTCATGGTATACCCATTGCCGGTAACTTTCTCCAGCAGGAAATGGCCATTATAACCGGCGCACTGGATGCCATGGTGGTTGATGTGCAGTGCATTATGCAGGCGATTCAGGAAACAGCCAGTAATTATCACACTAAAATCATTACAACCAACGCTAAAGCTAAGATTGAGGGAGCAACCCATATACAGTTTGAAGAACATGACCCGATCAATACTGCCAAAAATATTGTAAAAACAGCCATTGATAACTTTAAAAATAGGGATAAATCAAGAGTTAATATACCGGATGTTTCTCAAAATATGGTCGCCGGTTTTTCCCATGAAACGATCAACTATCTTTTGGGGGGAACATTCCGGTCATCATACAAACCCTTAAATGACAATATCATTAACGGACGTATCCGAGGCGTTGCCGGAGTCGTTGGCTGTAATAATCCTCGAACGCCGGGTGATGACCTGGTTCACCTTACCCTGATTAAAGAGCTCATCAAAAATGATGTGATTGTTCTAACTACCGGCTGTGTTGCTATGGCCTGCGGCAAGGCCGGATTGCTCCAGCCTGAAGCCTCAAAATACTGCGGTGAAGGTCTGGCATCAATATGTGAGACTGTGGGGATACCGCCGGTTCTGCATATGGGTTCATGTGTGGATAACAGCCGAATCTTAATTGCTGCAACCGCCCTGGTTAAGGAAGGCGGTTTGGGTGATGATATCTGTGACCTTCCTGTTGCCGGAGCTGCGCCCGGCTGGATGAGCGAAAAAGCTATTTCAATAGGACACTATTTTGTTGCCTCCGGTGTGTATACTATTTTCGGTACCACCTTCCCGACACTGGGAAGCAAAAAGTATACGGATTATCTCTTTAAAGGTCTTGAAGAAGAATGGGGCGGTAAATGGGATTTTGAACCCGACCCTCTTGAAATGGCAAAAAAGATGATCGATCATATTGATAAAAAGAGAAAAGCTCTGGGCATTGATAAGGCCCGTGAAAGAGTTTTTATGGATATGGAAATGAGAAGAGAACTGGATGCACGCTAAATATATTATAAAATTATAACGCTTTAAAAGGAGGTCATAAAGTGTCGAAAATAATCTGCTCAGCTGCCATCCGTGGCGCTCACAAAATTGCATACCGTGTAGAGAAAAAATATTCTGAGGTACTTAAAAAATATGGTCCTGATCAGGAAATTGCTTTTCCGGATACAGCATATTATTTACCTATAATATATTCCATGCTGGGAATTCCAGTTAAAAATTTAGGTGATTGTCAGCTTGTATTTAAACGTTGCCAAAAGCTTCTTCCTCCGCTGGTTAAGCAAACAAATGCCCTGCCCTATCTTGCGCCAGCCCTTGATGCAGGAATGGCAACACTTTTTTATGAAGAAATTGAAGAAGCCATAAGATATCTCGAACAGCCTGATTTTTATCTGCGGGGAGAAGATGTAACCGATGATAAAATTTGGCTTGGCGCTGCAAATGATATTATCCTTAGAAAACGTGGTGTAGAATTTGTTGACGGCAGCGCACCTGGTTTTGCCGCTATTCTGGGCTCCGCTCCTGACAATGAAACCGCAGCAAAAATTGCGCATGAACTGCAGCTTAAAAACCTATATGTATTTATTGCTTCACAAAACAACGGTGTTCGTTTTTCTGAACAACTTGTTGAGGCCGGCGTACAAATCGGTTGGAATACACGCCTTGTTTCCTTTAGCCCGGATGTTTCCGGTGCTGTTTTTGCACTTGGTTTTGCAACTCGGGCGGCTATGGCTTTTGGCGGTGTTCAGCCCGGAGATTTTAGGAAAAATCTCATTTATAACAAAGATAGAATATTTGCCTTTGTACTTGCTATGGGCTTTGTTTCCGATGAATGGTACGCAAACGCCGCCGGCTGTATCAATTTTGGTTTTCCCGTTATTGCTGATACGCCTATTCCAGAAGTCACACCAACAGGTATCTGTACTTACGAACATGTTATTTCTTCCGTACCCTATGATCAGATGGTCGCAAAAGCAATTGAGGTGCGCGGTCTCAAGGTGAACGTAACTGAAGTCCCAATTCCGGTTGCATATGGTCCTGCATTTGAAGGAGAACGAGTACGAGGTGATGATATTCATTTTGAGTGTGGCGGCGGACGGACTCAAATGGTAGAATTCTCTGTGTTAAAAGAAATGAATGAAATAGAAGATGGAAAAATTGAAATTATCGGAAAAGAACTTTCAGACATTGAACCGGGGACTAAACTTCCTTTTGCAATCTATGTTGAAATTGCTGGACGCCAGATGCAGGAAGACTTCCTGCCGATTCTCGAGCGCCAGATTCATCATCTCATTAACTACGCACAGGGTATCATGCATATTGGTCAACGCGATATTGCATGGATTCGCCTTGCCAAACAGGCGGTTGATAAAGGATTTACCTTCGCTGATATTGGTAGAATCCTCCATGCCATGTTCCACAAAGATTTCGGCGCTATTCTTGATAAGGTACAAATTACCATAACGACTGATGAAGTAAAAGTTCAGGAAATCCTTGAGCAGGCGCGTGAAACATTTAAACAACGTGACGCACGTATCGCAGACCTTGCTGATGAATCTGAAGAAACCTATTATTCGTGTACGCTCTGTCAGTCCTTTGCGCCTTCTCATGTCTGTGTGGTGACACCGGAACGTACCGGATTATGCGGCGCATATAACTGGCTGGACTGTAAAGCCTCTAATGAAATCAATCCAACCGGTCCAAACCAGCCAATTGAGAAAGGTGAGGTTCTTGACGAACGATATGGCAAATGGGCGGGTGTAAATGAATTTGTTTCAAAAGCATCTCGTGGAAATGTCAGTGATGTCAACGCATATAGCATTATGTCAAACCCAATGACCTCCTGCGGTTGTTTTGAATGTTTAGCTGCATATCTTGACCAGTGTAACGGAATCATGACTATTGACCGTGATTTCAAAGGGGACAACAGTCCCTGTGGAATGAAATTTACAACCTTAGCCGGTTCTGTTGGCGGCGGTGCGGTAACTCCGGGATTTGTCGGTCACAGTAAACATTATATCGGCTCTAAAAAGTTTATCAAGGCGGAAGGCGGAATAAAAAGACTGGTATGGATGCCTAAAGCTTTAAAAGAGGAACTTCGAGATAAATTAGATATACGTGGTAAAGAACTGGGTATTGATAACATTACGGATATGATTGCGGATGAAACCGTAGGCCTGACTCAAGAAGAGATTCTGCCCTTTCTCAAAGATAAAAAACATCCAGCTCTTGAAATGGAGCCAATGGTTTAAACCATATTTAAAGTAACTGATAAGAAAATAATTCGATTATTTTATAACAGGAGGTAACAATGGCACTATCGGGAATAGATATATTTAAAATGCTTCCCAAAACCAATTGTCAGGAATGCGGGGTTCCGACCTGCATGGCATTTGCTATGAAACTTGCGGCCGGTCAGGCTGAGCTTGATTCATGTCCGTATGTTACAGATGAAGCAAAAAAAAAGCTGGAAGAAGCTTCCGCGCCGCCGATACGTCCTGTTGTTATTGGAATCGGTGACAACGCTTTAAAAATCGGCGGAGAAACTGTAATGTTCAGACATGAAAAAACTTTTATTAATCCTCCTGGAATTGGTCTGCTTATTACTGACGCGATGGATGAGTCTGATATTGATGCGAGACTGAAAAAATTTAAAGAGATTGAATATGAGCGAGTGGGCCTGTATTTAAGCGCGGATATTATTGCTTTAAAAGATACATCAGGAGATGCCGTAAAACTGATTAAACTCATTGAAAAAGCAAAAAGTATGGACTTAACGACACTTGTTTTAATGAGTGAAAACACGGACGTTATGCAAAAAGCGATTGAGGCATCAGCCGACCTTAACCCACTTATATATGCAGCCACATCTGATAATATTGATAATTTTGGAAAGATCGCACTTGACAACGATTGTCCTATCGCTGTTAAGGGTACAAATCTTCAGGAAGTAGTGGCACTCACCACAAAACTTACTGAGATGAAGATAAAAGATATTGTAATAGACACGGGCGCAAGAAACCTAAAACAGTCCTTTGCTGATCATATTGATTTGCGCCGTGCAGCGCTGGTTGATAAATTCAGGCCACTGGGTTTTCCCACTATCGTATTTCCGTGTGAGATGACAAGTGATCCGATAAAAGAAGCAGTTTTTGCTTCAACATTTATACCTAAGTACGGTGGAATAATTATCCTATCTGAACTGAACGGTCAGAACCTGTTTCCTTTGGCCCTGCAAAGAATGAATATCTATACGGATCCACAGCGCCCAATGGCCACAAGTGAAGGGATTTATGAAATTAATAATCCAGATGAAAATTCACCAGTACTGATTACCAGTAATTTCTCATTGACTTATTTTATTGTTTCAGGAGAAATTGAATCCAGTAAAGTCCCCACATGGCTTTTAATTAAGGATACAGAGGGACTTTCTGTGTTAACCGCCTGGGCCGCAGGTAAATTTGTTGCTGACGCGATCGCGCCATTTGTTAAGAAGTCCGGTATTGAAGAAAAAGTAAAACATCGCAAAATTGTAATTCCCGGAGCAGCAGCAACAATTAGTGGAGAGCTGGATGAAGAACTTGTTGACTGGGAAGTCCAGATCGGGCCAAGAGAAGGCGCTCATATTACACCCTTTCTAAAAAACTGGTCACAAACATAATTGATTTTAAATTATTACAGGTTTTTACTTAATTTAAATATTTGGAGGTAAGATAAGCCATGATTATATCAATAGCAGAAAGCATAAATATCATGTCAAAAACAATTGGGCCTGCAATGAAGGAAAAGGATCCCAAACCAATTCAGGCTATGGCTATTTCAGAGGCGGAAGCCGGTTCTAACTTTCTGGATGTTAACATTGGCCCGGCACGTAAAGGCGGAGCTGAGATGATGGAATGGCTGGTGAAAACAATTCATGAAGTAGTAGACCTGCCATTATCTCTTGACACTACAAATCTTGAGGCTATGGAAGCAGGATTAAAAGCCCATAATAAAGGTGGTCGACCACTTATGAATTCCGTTTCATGTCAGGCAGACCGTATTGATGCCGGGCTGGACATGGCAAAACAGTATGACTGTTTAATGGTCGGACTTCTTTGGGGAACTGATGGGATGCCGCGTGATGTAAATGAGCGCGGTGCTTTAGCTGCTGAACTCATCTATAGGGCGAATGAAAAAGGCATCAAAAATGAGGATATATTTATTGACCCCATTGCCACACCAATAAGCGGTGAGATCAATCAGGTCTTGGCATGTACAGAGTTTATGGAAATGCTTCAGGATATCGGTCCCGGCTGTAAATCGACTGTGGGCCTTTCTAATGTTTCAAATGGTGCACCTGATCACCTGCGCCCCGCACTTAATGGGCCATATGCATTAATGCTTCATAAGCAGGGCCTTTATTCGGCAATTGTCGATGCGAATGACAAAGACTTAATGGCAGTCTGCAAAGGTGAAAAACCGGGCCTTGAAGCACTGGTTGCTAAAATCATGGATGGTGAGACCGTTGATATGTCCTCACTGTCTGAAGAAGAACAGAAATGTGCTAAATCCGTCAACGTTTTAATGGGCAAGTCACTTTACTCTGATTCGTGGTTGGATATTTAGAAGGTATTCTGAAGACGAGTTAACAAAAGCTTAATATGAATGAGGCAGGCAAACATCCTGCCTTTACTAACCTCCCGAAAAATCTTTATGCCTTTAAACGGAGCCATTAAACTATGAATCTTTTAAAAGGGGTTCGCTAATGTATGAGCTTGCTCGCGGCCCGTTGATGTGGCTCGCATCAATAATATTTCTATTCGGAATAATCTACCGAACCATACAGCTTTTTCGGCTGACAAGGCGAAAAGAAAACACCGCATATATACAAAAAAAACCAAAGGACAAATCTGTTAAAGATTATTCCTCCGAAGAACAGAAGTTTAATCTTCTGCTGGCGTTTCAAAACAGCCTCATAGGTAAAAATCCTGTAATGGCCATAGTATCATTCATTTTTCACGTATGTCTTTTTATCACCCCGATCTTCGCAGCAGGACATATCCTTTCTTTGCATGAGTCATGGGGTGTCTCATTTATTCACCTTCCGGACAATATAATTGATCTGTTAACCATTATTGTTTTAGCCTGCACTCTTTTTTTCTTAATCCGCCGTATCGTCATCCCCAGAGTACAGAGTATTTCAACCCCATATGATTTTCTGCTTCTTTTTATTACAGCTGCGCCATTTTTAACCGGACTATATGCATACCATCAGTATTTTGATTATAAAACTGTCATTACCTTACATCTTCTAACGGGAGAACTCATGCTTATTGTGATGCCTTTTACTAAACTGGGTCATATGGTGTTCTTCTTTTTTATCCGGATTTTCATTGGAAGTGAGTATAGCTTTGGTAAAGGCCAAAGGATCTGGCAATAATACAATCATGAGTTAGTTTACTTAATACACTCTTGAACGTTAACTCTGTTTTTTTAATTTACGTAAAAAACTCTTAACAACGCAGTAATTCAGCATGGAATTAATAATGCCTGAAGAAAACAAAAAAGCTGTAGACGTCAAAAAGATAAAAGACATACTGGACTCAAAAAAAACCAAGATGAAACTGAGCCTTTCCGCATGTGCAAGCTGCAGCCTTTGCGCAGAGAGCTGTTTCCTGTTCATGAATAAAGATCAGGATCCAAGGTATATGCCCTCTTATAAAGTCATCCATTCTCTTGGAAAACTTTATAAAAAGAAAGGTAAAGTTGACAGGGCAGCTTTAGAGGAAATGAAAGAGCTGGTATGGAAAAACTGTGTATTGTGTGAACGCTGTTATTGTGCTTTTGGAATAGATATTCCTGACATGATTGCATTTACCCGGGGAATTTTGCGTTCACAAGGTATAGAGGGTGTCTATCCGCATACGTTTGGCGAACCGGAAGATACCCGGGAATAAGCATAAAAAATTTATTAAATAAATTTCGGAGACTAAAATGATCAAGTCTGAAGTAAAACCTCTGGAAGAAATCAAGGAAATGCTTACAGGTTACAATAAGGTCCTTAATACCGGGTGTGGCGGCTGTTCTTCAGTTTGTCTGGCCGGTGGAATGAAAGAAGTTAATAATCTTAACACAAAACTTTTATTATCCTGTCAGACTGATAACCCGCATTTCGAAATTAATGGCTTTACTGTAGAACGCCAGTGTGAAAACAGTTTTCTGGCAGAATTGGATTCGATGATAAAACCATATGACGCTGTACTGTCAATGGCCTGTGGCGCTGGTGTTCAGTACCTCGCAGAGAGATTTCCGGATAAACCGGTATTTCCAGCAGTAAATACTAAGTTTGTAGGCATTAATAAAGATATTGGCTGGTATGAAGAACGCTGTAAAGCCTGCGGTGATTGTATTTTGGGTCTTACCGCCGGAATATGTCCTGTTTCCATGTGCGCAAAAAGCCTTTTTAACGGCCCCTGCGGGGGGCCTCAGGATGGTCACTGTGAAGTTGACAATGATATACCCTGCGCGTGGATAAACATTTATGAACGCCTTAAGAAACAGAACCGTCTAGATAATATTCATAAGATCTATGAGCCGCGTGAATGGCAGGATCAGGTACAGGGCCGTATTATACTGGAAGCTTATAAAGATAGATATATTCAAGACTCAAGTGAATAAAAGTACAATAATCCTAAACTATTAAACGCTTTATATCTCAGCTGTGGAAATAGATAGACAATAATTGATTAAAGGCTGAATTATGAAATCAGGAAGCAATTTAGAAAAAGTACTCAGTTCTGGAAAATTTGCAATTACAGGTGAACTGGGACCTCCCCGCGGCACTGACCCGAATGTAATTAAAGAAAAGGCGCAGCATCTTAAAGGAATGGTAGATTCGGTAAATATTACGGATAATCAGACAGCTGTCGTCAGAATGGCGAGCTGGGCAGCTTCAACTCTACTTATAAAAGAAGGGATGGAGCCAAATTATCAGATGGTATGTCGAGATAGAAACCGTATTGCCATGCAATCCGACATTCTGGGGGCTTATGCCCTTGGCATTCGAAATATTCTTTGTCTTTCCGGAGACCATCAGCAATTTGGAGATCATCCAAAAAGTAAAAAGGTATTTGATATTGATTCCATACAGCTGATCGGCATGGTAAAGAAAATGCGTGACGAAGGAAAATTCCAGAACGGACAGGATATTGTTGAACCGCCAAAAATGTTTATTGGCGCCGCATCAAACCCCTTTGGTGAGCCTTATGAGTTTAGAGTTCACCGTCTTGCAAAAAAAATTAAGGCTGGTGCTGATTTTATTCAGACCCAGTGTGTTTATAATATGGACCGTTTCAGGGAATTTGTAAAACAGGCAAACGATATGGGTCTTACAGAAAAAGTATATTTACTCGCAGGTGTTACCCCGATGAAAACACTTGGTATGGCAAGATACATGCAAAAAAACGTTCCTGGCATGGATGTCCCGGATTGGGTTATTAATCGTCTTAAAGGTGTTGAAAAGAAGAAACAGGCTGAGGAAGGTATTAAGATCTGCTGTGAACAGATCGAGGAGTTTAAAGAAACGAAGGGTATTTCCGGTGTGCACTTAATGGCAATTGAATGGGAACATAAGGTTCCTGAAATTGCGGAAAAAACAAATATTCTCCCACGGCCCTTGTTTTAATTATGTAAATATGACTTTTTATTATTACAACAAATTAACAAGAAAAACTCTGTGAGATTTTTTTAAATTATTATCGCTTATGTTGACTTTTGAGGTGTGTTAAATTATTAAAGATACCAAAGGTATCCTCGATTCAGGAGGTTCTCAAAAAACTGCCTCCAAATAATTCGAAACAGAAAGGTTGAACATTTTATGAATCACTCTGAAACTACAATTCAAACTTACAATGCCTGTGCAGACCAATATAAAAAAGAGATCAGCCCATTAAAAATATACAACGAAACATATGAATATTTCGCCTCCCTGCTCGCTGAAAAAGCAGAAGTACTTGAACTTGGATGCGGTCCTGGAAATGCGTCCAAATTTATTAAAAATATCCGTTCCGATATCTCAATTACAGGCATAGATTTAGCCCCAGCTATGATTAAATTGGCAAAAGAAGAACTGCCCGATGACCGCTTCTTTGTCGATGATGTAAGAAATATTGGTACGTATAAAAACAAATACGATGCCATTCTTGGGGCGTTCTGTGTTCCATACTTAAACAAAGAAGAATTAGAAACGATGATTGTCAATTGTCAAAAACTTCTTAATCCCGATGGGGTTCTCTATTTGAGTGTAGTTGGCGGTGACCATACTCAATCCGGTCCAGTAACAGAGTCCTTCACAAACGGAATGGAAGTGTACGTTTTTTTCTACCCGTATGAACATATTTGGTCTTTGTTACATGAGAATAATTTTGTTGAAAAGAAAAAGTTCGATACACCCTTTCCCTTGTCTGACGGATCGTTTTCTTCTGACTATGTTTTGATTTGCCAAAAGCAGGGTTCTTGAAAAAGAAATAGCAAAGCACAAAGTCACAAAAACATGCCGAACTCTTGAAAACGTATAGTCTGTATAATATATAAGTTATATTCAAATCAGATCTATGAAAATCGATAATGTTGAAAATAAAGACTATTTGAAATTGATTGAAATCTGGGAAAATTCGGTTCGTACTACGCATGATTTTCTATCAGAGGATGATATCTGCTTTTTAAAGCCATTAATATTTTATGCAGTCGACTTACGTTGCGCAAAGAACGATCTCGACGAAACACTTGGTTTTGTGGGAGTAACTGGTGAAAACATAGAAATTCTTTCATATCCCCTGAATCTAGAGGAAAAGGCATTGGGTCACAACGTTATGTTTCAGGGAGGAATAAGTGATTTACATAGAAACTGAAAGATTAGTATTAAGGCCTGCATTAAGCAGTGACTTTGAGTGTTTACACGAACAAGTATTTTCGGACCAAGAAGTTACAAAATACGTTGGTGGTATATTTACAGAAGATCAATCAAGAGACTTTTTCCAAAATAAGTTTAACTATGGGGACAAAGGACCTTACGGGTTTTGTGTAATTGGAGAAAAAGGGACAAATAATGTCGTGGGTTTTGCAGGTTTAATTGAAGCTCGTCATTCAAGTTCTAACGAATACGAATTTGGCTATGTGTTATCTAAGAATTTATGGGGTAAAGGATATGCCACTGAAATAGCGCTTGGTCAAATAAAATGGGCCTTCGATAAGCTTGGTTTAAATCAGGTTTATGCTTTGATACATAAAGAAAATTCAGCATCAGTAGCAGTGTTAGAAAAATTGAAATTATCACAAATGCAATCTGTAACTATTGAAGGTGAAGGTGAATTGCTAGTATTTAAAGCGACAAAAACATAACAAAAGGTCCAAGCTAACACCTGGCTGTGCAGCTTACCCATGCATTACATAACCATGATGAGCAACCTTAACAAAACCAATAATCAATAGTTCGTACCATAATATGAAATCTTATTTGTATTGATGTAACTCGTGTTTATAACAAGTTTTAGTGTTTTAAAATGTCACATATGTAAAGGTTGAAATATGAAAAGAACACAATCCTCTATCCTGCTGCTCTGCTTTACCATCTGTTTTGCTTTTATGGTTTTGAATAATACAGCCTTTTCTGAAGAAGACATAACTACATCCGACGATAAGATATCACCCCGTTTTATAACTGTTCCGGAACAAATCAAAGATCTTGACCGGCCTCCGGTAAGGTTTTTCCATGACAAACATACTGATGCTCTTGAAGATGAAGAAGATCGCTGCGCGCTTTGTCATATGAAAGACATTGATAATAATTTTGATTTTACCTATCCGGATAAAAAAGATGACGCAACAAAAAAGGCCTATACAAATTCGCTCCATGATGCGTGTATTAGCTGTCATACCATAAGAAATGATGAAGACAAGAAAACCGGGCCTCTTACCTGCGGTGAATGCCATATTATTGATGATGATTTCCATAATAAAGAGTATCTGCCTGTGATGCCGGAATACTATGAGCCTTTAAGAGATACACATCATAAAAACTGCATAGCCTGTCATCAGGACCCGGCAAAGAAAGCTGAAGATGCCGGCGGCCTGGACTGGAAGAGCTTCTATATTAAAAAGATTGAATATCTTGATGCTGAAATTCCAGAAGTCCATTTTGACTATTTTCTCCACGACAAACATGAAAAAGCCCTGGAAGAAAAATGTGAGAAATGCCACTACCTTTCAGATGATAGGAAAAAAGAACTGGAAAAAGAAAACAAAGAGCCTGAATGCAAAGACTGGCTCAAGGAAATACCAGAAGATAAAAGTTATAAAATTAAAGAATATGCGCATACGACCTGTATTAATTGCCATCTTCAGAAAAAAGATAATAACGAGGATGCGGGCCCTGTTTCCTGTAAAGAGTGTCACCTTACTGTGCAGAGATCTGCAGAAGAAATGGTAGAGATCAAACGAAGCGAATGTGAGCAGGAAGATAAAATTCTAATAGATATTGAAAAGGACGCGCGCATGAAAGCTGTTCCTTTTAACCATGAATCTCATCAAACGGTTACACGCTCATGCCAGGAATGTCATCATGACACCATTCAGGCATGTAATGTTTGTCATACGCCGGAAGGAATTGAAGAAGGCGATAACATCACTCTTGCGGAATCTTACCACAGCGAATCATCTACTTTTGCCTGTATCGGCTGCCATGAGAATGAAAAGAAAAAGCCAAACTGTGCTGGTTGTCATAATCTGTTAAAAACGGGTCTGGTTAAATCATCGTGTGCTACCTGTCATAATGGTTCTCTTGACAACCTTGATAAAAATGAACCTAAAAAAGATCTTACCGAACTTTTCCCGGATGATATTAAGAAGGAGATGGAGATTGACATCATTAAAGATGAATATGAACTTTCAAAATTTCCCCATGATAAGATCGTTTTAAAACTTGCTCAAATATCTGACAACAGCACACTTGCAAGTTATTTTCATACAGATCAAATGACGCTTTGTGCGGGATGTCATCATTTGACACCCATGACAAAAAAATCAACTTTACCCCAGTGCAGGACATGTCACACTGTAAGAAAAGATCCTATTGGTGCAATTCCTGCTCTTCTAGGCGCTTATCACCAGCAATGTCTGGGCTGTCACAAGAAGATGGAAGGTGCAGAAGAAGAAATGCCTCAGGATTGTGCAGGTTGTCATAAGGAAAAAAAGTAATTTCAATTCCCTTTACGTTTGATCTTTACCGGGTTTTATTTGATGAGAAACAGTAGAAGAAAATTTTTAAAACTATTAACAGGGACCGGAAGCCTGGTTCTTTTTGGAAATAAAAATAAAGCTCAGGCAAATATTCCAAAAGTAAATCCTGATCAGTTTGGTGTTTTGGTGGACACCACAAAATGTGTGGGCTGCAGAAAATGTGAAGAAGCATGTAATGCAATAAATGAAGATCTTCCCCGAAAATCCATCTCTTCATTCAAGGACAAATCTGTTTTTGATAAACGCCGCAGAATGGATTACAGCACATACACGGTGATTAATCGATATAAAGGTTCTGAATCGCCCGGAAAACCGGTCTTTGCTAAATTTCAATGTATGCACTGCCTTTATCCGGCATGCGTTTCAGCCTGTATTGTCGGGGCACTTACCAGGGAAAAAAACGGTGCAATAACTTATGATCCATGGAAATGCATCGGCTGCAGGTACTGTATAGCGGCCTGCCCTTTTCAGGTACCTGCTTTTGAATTCTCTAATGTTTTGACGCCTCAAATCAGGAAATGCACACTTTGTTTTGATACCCGCTTAATAAAAGGTGAGATACCGGCATGTGTACAGTCCTGTCCCATGGAGGTAATGAAGTTTGGAAAAAGAGTAGACCTTATACAGTATGCTCACAAAACTATCAAAAATAATCCGGAGCAATATATCAACAATGTATATGGTGAAAATGAAATAGGCGGTACCTCCTGGATGTATTTATCAAGCATTCCTTTTAATAAAATTGATCTTCCAAACCTGGGCTATTATCCTGCACCGGGATATACTGAACCCATTCAGCACGCTATTTTCAAATGGTTTCTCCCGCCGCTTGCAGTATACGCTGCTTTAGGCGGCACCTGGTGGTTTTTAAGCTCAAAAAAGAAGAAAGCTCTTAAAGAACAGGGTGAAAAGTAAAAGTACCAGGTTTTTAATTGTAATCTAGATTTGATTTAACCGCAAAGACGCAAAGTACGCAAAGAACAGCGTCTTGTTTTTAATCTTTTAAACTGTGCCTCTCTCTGCGCCTCTAGCGAAGCGGGCGGTGAAAATTGTTTTCTTATAGATTTTGCTGATGATACAAATACTTAAAGTACATGACTGTTGTAATTTTTCGGAATAATTTTTATGAGTCATATTGAGCAGGCAGCTCCAATTGAAAACAAGTTTTTTACCAAAGGTATGATTGTTTTTACCCTGGTGATGCTGTCCGGTCTGAGTTTTGGTCTTTACAGGATGATATTTGGTCTTGAGGCTGCGACAAACCTTAATAACCAGTATCCGCTGGGTCTCTGGATCGGAATCGATGTGGCTACCGGTGTTGCACTGGCTGCAGGCGGATTTACTTCTGGAGCACTTGTATATGTTTTTAACAGAGAAAATTTCCATGCAATTATCAGACCTGCACTGCTGACAGCCTTACTGGGCTATACCTTTGTTGGAATCGGCCTAACGTTTGATCTTGGCAGATGGTATAATATCTGGCATCCGGCCATACCTTTTATGTGGCAGGGAAATTCGGTTCTTTTTGAAGTAGGTATGTGCGTAATTATCTACACTACTGTCCTCTATATTGAATTTGCTCCCATTGTGTTCGAACGTTTTATAGGCCGGGTTAATCTCCCAGGCACACTCGCCCGCTTAAATGACAGAGTTGATATCATTCTTAGATTTTCAAATCATATATTTTCTAAAATAATGTTTATTTTCATAATTGCCGGTATTGTTCTTTCCTGCTGCCATCAGTCATCACTAGGAACACTTATGATGATTGCTCCTTACAAAATTCATCCCATATATAATTCACTTTTGGGCCCGCTTTTTTTTCTTACTTCTGCCTTTTCTGTTGGCCTGACAATGATTATTTTTGAATCTATGATCGCCTGTTATGCTTTTGGACGGAAGCCGGAGATGCATATATTAACGCCCATATCAAAGATCATTCCATATCTCCTCGGTATTTATATTTTTATAAAACTTGGAGATATGATTTCACGCGGAACCTATTGCTATCTTTTTGACAGCTCTGCTCCGGTTATTATGTTTTGGATCGAGTTTGGTCTCTTAACAGTCGTTCCATTTTTTATGTTTATGTCAAAAGATGTCAGGAGATCACATGGTGGAGTTTTTATTGCAGCTTCTATGGTTGTGCTTGGCATACTGTTAAACCGCTGTACGGTGTTCTTTATCGCATATGAGCCGTTGTATGCAGAAAAAGTATATTTGCCTGCTTTTGGTGAATTTGCCTTAACTATTGGACTTATTTGTTCTATAATTTTTGTATATCGTGTTTTTGTCAGCTTCTTTCCAATTCTGCCGAAAATAGAGGTCGAAACCCGGAAAAATCAGCCGAACATTTAACTCAAAATTGATTATTTCAAGGAATTAATATTAATGGATAAAGCAATAAAACTTGCAGTAACAGGAAAAGGCGGTGTTGGAAAAACCACTGTTTCAGCACTTTTATGTAAAGCATTCGTAGACAGCGGATATTCCGTCCTGGCTGTAGATGCAGATCCTGACGCAAACCTGGCAACAGCAATTGGTTTTCCTCATAACATAAATATTCCGCCTATAACTGAGATGAAGCAGCTGATTGAAGAACGTACCGGCGCACAGCCCGGCACGATTGGATCTTTTTTTAAACTAAATCCAAAGGTTGATGATCTACCGGAAAAATTATGGAAGGAAATAAACGGAATTAAACTTCTTCGGATGGGTACGGTGAAATCAGGCGGAGGAGGATGTATCTGCCCGGAAAGCGCAATGCTTAAAACAATGGTTCAAAATCTTCTTTTGTTCAGAAATGAAGCAGTCATTATGGATATGGAAGCCGGGATCGAACATCTCGGCAGAGCCACTGCACAAGCCGTCAGTCCACTTATTATTGTGGTTGAACCCGGAAGAAGAAGTATGGAAACTGCCCGTCATATACAAACTCTTGCTCAGGACATCAAACTGTTAAATATTGTAATTATTGCAAACAAGGTTCGATCTCAGCGTGATATTGATTTTATAAATAAAGAAGCCGGCAGCATTCCTGTACTTGGTTTTCTTTCATATAATGAAAATATTTTAACAGCAGACATGGAAAGTCTTCCTCCATGGGAGGTGTGTCCTGAATCTCTTAACATAATTAAGGAATTATCTGAAAAGCTAATAAAGAATGAAACACAGTAAAGCAGAATAAAGTTAATCATTAAGATTTGGGTTCCCAGGCAAAAACTTCATTGCCGTCTAGTGATCTGCTGATACGAGCCGTTTGCAGTGTTTCAGAATGAAAGATATTCAGCATAAGCATACTAAGTCCGCTGGCAGCTAACATAGGCAAATACGTTTTTTCTAAAAGTATATTCTGCTGTCTGTTCTTATTTCCCGAAGTAAGATTAGACAGCGCGGCAATTGTCCGAACAGGAAAGCCCAGGACTTCAGGCAGCTTTTGTAAAACAGTTAAAATATCCTTTGCCTGGTTGCTGCCTCCCTGCCACATAAGCGGCGGCAGTACAGGATCAATGATAAGATGTTCTTTTGTATGGCCGTATTTTAAAAAAGCCGAATAAAGATCAACAGCAACATTTAGACGGCTTTCTTTATCAGAGGGTACATGACCATTTGAATACAAAAGATAACCGATTATATCAACATCAAACTCTTTTGCCAGAGGAAGGATGTTTTTAAGTTTTTTAGGTTCTAAAGAGAACCCGTTAATGATAGCTGTTTTTTGATTAGCCTGAAGACCTGCTTTGATTGCACGCACGTTTGAAGTGTCCAGTAAAACAGGTAAGTCAGAGACTGACTGGACAGTCTGAACCAAAAAGGACATTATTTCTTCGCTGTTTTTAGATAATGGTCCAGAATTTATATCAATGGCTTCAGCGCCTAAAGATTCAGCTTTGTTGACAAGTTCACAAATTGGAGCAGGATCAAAAGCATCAATGGCTTCTTTGATACTGTTATCTGTGATCTGTAAATTATCAGCAATAAGATTCATTGTTAGAAATTTCAATTAAGCTATTAATTATTGTAAATAAATAGCATATACTCAAATAATCAGAGAGTAAATATGCGTTTGTGGGAAATAGCCAAATAATTTTATTCTTTTCTAGTTAAAAGGTGTTTTCATGTCACAAATATATTTCAGTTCCTGGGGTAATGAAATAATTGATAATAGAGGAAAAGCACCTCAACAATATGCGACAATAAAAAACATTACACTCCCTGTTCAATTTATCCAGGACCAGAATATTAAAGCGCTTATCGGATGGTACGGCATTGTGCTTCGATCACCTGATGTCGATATCATTGAGTTATGCTGTAACCACATGAACGCTATTCAAAAAGAATCCTGTGGTAAATGTTTCCCATGTAGAATCGGAACCCGGGTTATTTCTCAATTGCTTACTAAAATTTATGAGGGTAAAGGAAAAAGTGAAGACCTGAATCAAATTGAAAATCTCGCTTCCACAATCATACAATCATCAAAATGCAGCATCGGACAGACCGGACCCGTACCTATTCTGCATGCGATAAAATTTTTCCGAAATGAATTTGATAACCGCGTTAATAAAAAAATAAAAGTCACAGAAACTTTAATATATAAATCAAAACTGACAGCGCCCTGTATGGACGCCTGCCCTTTTCATCTTGATATTCCTTTATATGTAGAACGCATTAAAGAAGGAAACTTTCAAAAATCACTTGATACAATTCTTGAAAAGCTTCCAATCCCCGGTGTTTTGGGCCGTGTTTGTATAAGACCCTGTGAAGAGAATTGCCGCCGAAAAATACTGGATAAACCTGTGTCAATAAAACTCCTAAAACGATTCGTCACGGACTATGAGATATCAAAATGGGAAAAATCTATTTTTAACAAAAATCCATCAAAAAAAGTCGGCCGTGTTGCAATAGTCGGATCAGGCCCTGCTGGAATAACCTGTGCCTATCATCTGGCATTAAAGGGCCATCAGGTAACCATTTATGAAAAACTGGGTGAACCTGGCGGCATGTCTGCAATCGGTATCCCGGATTTCCGCTTGCCAAGAGAAATTATAAAATATGAATATGAACAAATACAAAAGCTGGGGGTAAAGCTCAAATTTAATTCAAATATTGGAACTGATATAGGGATCAGTCAGCTTGAAAAAGATAATGATGCGGTTTTGATTGCGGTTGGCGCAGATCTTGGCATGTCCATGCGGGTTGAAGGAGAAAAAGAAAATTACCCCGGTTATATCCCAGGTGTTAAATATCTTCTTGATATTAATTCGGGTAGAGACCCATATCCGGACGGCAAAAAAGTTGTAGTTGTGGGCGGCGGAAATGTTGCAATTGACTGTGTACGAAGTTCATTTCGCGTAAACAAACCTGATGTTAATCTGATTTATCGAAGAACTAAAAATGAAATGCCTGCAGACGCTGTGGAGATAAAAGACGCAGAAGAAGAAAATGTCATATTCCATTATCTGACAAACCCAACCAGAATTATTACAAAAGATGGAAAGATTTCAGCAGTTGAATGTATAAGAATGGAGCTGGGGAAACCTGACGACAGCGGCAGGCGGCGTCCTGTGCCGATTGAAGGGTCAGAATTTCAGATTGATTGCGACATTATCGTTCCTGCTATTGGACAGGCCATTGACTTATCCGTTTTTAAAGGGATGGATGATATTGACATTACAAAATGGAACACTGTAAAGGTAAATGAGATCACAAAACAGACAAATCTTCCTAAAATATTTTCTGCGGGTGATTGTGAAACAGGTCCGGGAGATTTAATTACTGCCTGTGCCGGCGGTATGAAAGCAGCTCTCAGTATTGACAGATTAATTAATAATAAAAAGCTTGATCGCGTTGAGGAAGACAACTTTGACAAACTTTTATCAATGATTAAAGTTTTTGATTCAAATGAACAGATCGGACTTCCCGGAGGCAGGATGCGTTATGAGCCTGAACTATTGTCTCCTCAAATAAGAAAAACAATATTTGATGAAGTTGAAAAAGGATTTACCGTAAAAGAGGCTAGGCTGGAAGCTGACCGCTGTTTAAGATGTTATTATGTAATGACCCTGGCATTATAATTTTATCTTTTATTTTAATATTAAGCTGCACGTAAACTTATTGAAACACGATTACTACTGGCAAATGATAATGATAAAGCTGACAATAGATAATAAAAAGGTAAAGGTTCCTGAAGGCAGTACAATACTTGAAGCTGCCAAGTCTGCTTCGATACGGATACCCACGCTTTGTTTTCATGACAGGCTGAACCCAATTGGGTCATGTAGATTATGCCTTGTTGAAATTGAAGGTTGTTCTGATCCTGTGACTGCATGTACAACTCCTGTTAAAGATGGTATTTCTGTAATTACAAACTCTGATCGGCTCTTTCATCTGCGTCAGAATTCATTAAAACTCATCCTGGCAAATTATCCGCTTGAATGTCAGACGTGTGAAAAGAACGGGGCCTGTTCCCTCCAGATACTTATTGAAGAATTTGGGATTAATAAAAATTCTTATACACTGGATCCTGTGATTCGAAATGACGAATACTCAACCCCCCTTATTAATTATAAGCCTCAGTATTGTATTATGTGTCTGAGATGTGTAAGCGCCTGTAGAGAAATAAAAGGATTAAGCGCCATAGATATAACTGATACAGGTTATAATTCCCAGGTTTCACCTGTAAATAAAGATAAGTGCGAGTCCTGCGGTGAATGCCTTATGGTTTGTCCAACTGTCGCTCTTACAGAAAACCTAACTCTTAATAAGAACGGTCAGGATAAAATCAAGCGTATAAGCACGACCTGTGCATATTGCGGATGCGGCTGTCAGCTGGAACTGAATGTTATAAATAATAAAATAACAAAAGTAACCACGAACACATACCAGGGTGTAAACCGGGGCAGCCTTTGTGTTAAAGGCCGTTTTGGTTATGAGTTTATAAATAGTAAAGAGAGGCTTACCCGGCCCTTGATAAAAGAAAATGGAATTTTTAAAGAAGCGACCTGGGATAAAGCCTTATCATTAGTTGCTGACCGTTTTTTAAAGATCAAACAAGAATCCGGCCCTGACGCAATTGCGGGTCTTTCTTCTGCAAGATGTACAAATGAAGAGAATTATCTTTTCCAGAAACTTTTTCGAGCGGTGATCGGAACTAATAATATCGATCACTGCGCCCGTTTGTGACATTCCTCTACTGTGGCAGGTCTTGCCGCAACGTTTGGCAGTGGAGCCATGACAAATCCCATAAAAGATGTTTTAAAAGCACAAACCATACTGGTAACCGGAACAAATACAACTGAGAATCATCCTATATTTGCAAATTATGTTAAAGAAGCTGTGTTGAAACACGGAGCTAAACTAATTGTTTGTGATCCCCGCCGTATAGACCTGGTTGATTTTGCACACATTTATCTCTGCCCAAAACCTGGTACGGATATCGCCTGGATCAATGGAATGATGCATGTGATCCTGACAGAAAATCTCCATGATCTGCCCTATATTGAAACACGTACAACCGGTTTTAAGGAATATGAAAAATGTATTGAAAAATATAATCCACAGTATGTTTCTGAGATTACCGGGATCCCTGAAAAAGACCTCTGTGATGCCGCACGTATTTATGCCCGGGCAAAACCTGCATCCATCCTTTATGCAATGGGAATTACGCAGCATACGTCTGGAACAGACAATGTGAAGTCTCTTGGCAACCTGGCCTTGCTCTGCGGTAATGTGGGCATTGAAGGCGGCGGAGTTAATCCTCTGCGCGGTCAAAATAATGTTCAGGGAGCGTGTGATCTTGGAGCACTTCCAAATGTATTTACAGGTTATCAAAAGGTAACGAATGCAGAAACAGTTAATAAGTTTATGAAAGCCTGGAATGTTGATTCACTTTCGTCTGAACCCGGTCTGACACTTACCGAGATGTTTTCATCTGCAGAATCTGGAAATGTCCGAGCGATCTATGTAATGGGTGAAAACCCAATGATCAGTGATCCGGATCTTAACCATATGGATAAATGTATTGATTCGCTGGAATTTCTTGTTGTACAGGATATTTTTCTTACAGAGACCGCTAAACACGCAGACGTGGTTTTCCCTGCTGCTGCTTTTGCAGAAAAAGATGGAACGTTTACAAATTCAGAAAGGAAGGTTCAGCGTATCCGTAAGGCAGTTAAACCGCCTAGTGAAGCAAAAGAAGACCGTGAAATTATCTCAGGGATTTCAAGAAAAATGGGTTATGAAATGGAATATGCAAATGCAGAATCAATTTTTGAAGAAATCCGCAGCATAACGCCCAGTTATGCCGGAATAACATACAGCCGAATTAAACATGAGGGGATTCCCTGGCCCTGTCCTTCTGAAGACCATCCGGGAACACCTGTACTTCACGTAGGTCAATTTTCCATCGGCCGGGCTATTTTTTCCCCAATTGATCATAGACCTCCTGCAGAGGTCCCGGATAAGGACTATCCTTTTTTCCTCACTACCGGACGTGTGCTTCAACATTTTCATACGGGTACGATGACCCGGAAAGGAAATGGCTTAAACCAACTTTATCCAGAGGTTCTTGTTGAAATTAATCCTGATGATGCACTGTCCTGTAAAATTTCTGAAGGTGACATGGTCATTGTTTCATCACGGAGAGGAACAATTAAAGCAAAAGCACAGTTAAGCAACCGTCCCGGGAAAGGCGTTATTTTTATCCCTTTTCATTTTCATGAAGTTGCGGTTAATCGTTTAACAAATTCCGCGCTTGATCCTATTGCAAAAATTCCCGAATTAAAAGTCTGTGCTGTTAGGATTCAAAAATACTTATAATCAGGTTAACCTGATTTGCTTAACATATTGAGATCGCATTATTTTAATGATATGATGATAAAATGGAAGAAGCTAAGAAAAATGGATTTGACACAGCCTACCAGGAAGCATTTGAACTGGCCTGTAAAGACCTGTTAAATAAAGACATCCCAGTGTGCTGCAGTCATGCAAATGCGGAAATCATCCGCCACTCTAATGAACAGTATAGCATTACTTTTCAATGTCTCAGCAGCACCATAAAAATAAATATTCCTGACTTTACCTTCTCGTCCTTTTCACAGGACACGGTACATATATGGGAAAAGATCCTTATTTTACATTACCTTTCAAACGCGGATAACAGAAAACTGTCAGGCAACCTGATCACCTATCGTCAGATAAAATCAGGATCTGTTTATTTCCCCACATTTGAAAAAAGAAGCACCATACCCTTTACAAACTATTTTTCAAATAATCCTGATTCTCTGCTTAAAGCAGCTCAAGCTGTTAATGGTGAAAAATGTGATTTAGGTGATATAAGTGTTAAGATCATGGCTTTTCCAAAGGTTCCGCTATACTATGTTATCCATCTTGGTGATGATGAGTTCCCAGCATCAGGCAGCATTCTTTTTGATGAAACCATCGAAAATATATTTTCTGCTGAAGATATCGCAGTCCTTTGTCAACAGGTTGTATTTAAACTTATAAATCTATCTAAAAATAGTTAAATATTTCCTTTGTCTGTTATTAAAAGCTTTCAAAGCACTATATATTGTGGTATTTTATTTAGCTTGTGCACTGATAGTAAATACAATTTATGGGAGAATAAATCAAAATGAAAAAGAATTTAGAAAATGTTGAAGAAATGGTCTACCCGGGTAGAGTTATTATTATCGGTAAAAGTCCAGCCGGCGAAGATGTAGTCATGTACGCAATAACCGGTAGAAGTCCTTCCAGTCAGGCACGAATGCTTCTTATTAATGAAGCCGAAAAAAAGATATTTGTTAAACCTACTGATGAAGAGACCTTGAAAACCGGAAACCCGGATCTGCTTGTCTATCCTGCAATTATCTGCGGTAGCGGTATCGCTGTCAGTAATGGTAAACAGACAGAAGATGTTTTTAAATGTTTAGGCTCAGATAAAGACCCTGTACAGGTACAGATAGACAGTCTTGTTAACTGGGAATATGAACCTGATGATCCTAATTTTACTCCGAGAATCAGCGGCTGCATCACCAGCGGCGCTGCTTTAAGTGTATTGAAACGCGCAGAAGACGGATCTGTGATCAGAAATTATTTCAAGATCCCAATGATTACCGGTAAAGGTAAGCTCATCTCAACCTATACCGGTATAAACCAAAATCCGCTGCCCTCATTTGCAGGAGAACCACAGGATGTAGAAATACCCTGGACATCTGCTGAAGAAGCAGTAACAGCATTTTATGATGCTTTAGGTCCGGCTGATGGAGACCCCGATTTTAGAGTAACTGCTGCCGTGGTTTACTCAGACAATTCAGGAAAACTCACCATGAAAGTTAAAAATAGAAACGCATAATTTATAAGGAGCGATAACCATGCCAACAGATGTTTCCTCATTTAAAGATGTTTACAAAACAGCTATTACCAGTGATTTTCCAGAAGAAGCAGCCTTGCTTCTTGGAGACAAGAAAATCCCTTTGAAAAAAATACCCACTCAGCTTCGTTACGGTACGAATCCGCATCAGCCCTTCATGGCATATGCGCCTTCAGAAAGCGGCGCTTTATCAGTGGGCAACCTTGAGATGCTTAAAGGCGGAAAAGCCGGTCTTTCTCTTACTAATCTTCAGGATATGAGCCAGGCCTTAAATATTTTAAAGTTTTTCAAAAGACCTTCCTGCACGGTGATGAAACATGTTAATCCCTGCGGATTTAAGGTTCAGACTGAAAATGAAAGTTTGTCTGAAATATATAAGATTGCCCGTGACTGTGATTCCAGAAGTGCTTTTGGCGCTGTGGTGGGTTTTAATGTAACTGTAGACGGCCCCACAGCTGAAGCGATCATGGAAACATTTATAGAAGGTGTGATAGCGCCGGATTTCAATGAAGATGCTTTAAAGATCCTGAGGCAAAACGAAGGAACTAAAAAGAGAAACAATGCCATCAGGCTGGCAAAAGTAAGTAATATGGATACCATTCCAAAATATATCGGTGATGATGTTAGCGGTTATTATAACATTCGAAACCTGGTGGATGGGAGTATTACCTTTGAGATACCTTATCTGACCCGGGTTAAATCTGCAGCTGATTTTGTTTCGGATCCGATGATTCCAAACACAAATCCTGAGAAAAATGACGGTAAGGATATCATGGTAAAACGTCAGCCCACAGAAAACGAGCTTGACGACTGTCTGACTGCCTGGTATGTAAATGTCAATGTCCGTTCAAACGGTATTGTGTTTGTTAAAAACGGAGCAACAATCGCAGTGGGAACCGGTGAACAGGAACGTATCGGTGCTGTTGAACAGGCAATTGATAAGGCTTTAAAAAAAGGTCATGATTTAAAAGGTGCGGTTATGTCTTCTGATGCCTTTTTCCCGCAACGTGACTCTATTGATACAGTTGCACAGCATGGCGTAACAGCCGTTGTATGGCCGGCAGGATCAATGCAGGATGCTGCTGTGATTCAGGCTGCGAATGACCACGATGTTGCTTTAATGGCGACTCTGGAACGCTGTTTTCTACATATCTAACAACAAAAGAAAGTTTTTTATGGACCACGAAAAAATAAAGAAATTAACAGCAGAGCTTATACACGCTATCGGAGAAAATCCTGAACGTGAAGGTCTGGTAGATACGCCGAAACGTGTGGCAAGATCCTATGACACTCTCTTTGGCGGGTATAACAAAGACCCGAAAGATCTTGCCACTGTATTTGACGGTGAAGATTATGATGAAATGATCATCTGCAAAGATATTGATTTCTATTCAACCTGTGAACATCATATGCTGCCGTTTTTCGGAAAGGCCTATGTAGGGTATCTGCCGGATAAAAAGATCATTGGTATTTCAAAGATTCCACGAATTATTGAAATTTACGCACGCCGCTTACAAAATCAAGAGCGTCTTACCATGCAGATTGCACAGGCAATAACTAATCTTTTAAAGCCAAGAGGTGTCGGGGTGGTGATTAAGGCGCAGCATCTCTGCATGCTGTCACGCGGAGTTGAACGTCAAAATGCTGTTATTACAACTTCATCTTTTACTAAATTATTCAGGTCAAATCAAATAACCCGGTCTGAATTTCTGGGTTTGATTAAAGATTAAAACTTAAAGTAAAAAATTAAAAAACGCATTGAAGTTGTTATATTTCAATGCGTTTTTTGTTATTTTGCATAAAATGAAGCGGCTTCTATGTTTCGATATTATCAAAACTATATTTAACTTCCTGATAACCAGCTCTCATATTATTGACTTCATCTTTAACATTTTTCTTATCAATGACAATTTCTTTAATCAGTACGGCGATCTTTTCCATCTCTGGTTCATTCATCCCAAAACGGGTCATCTCGGCAACACCGATTCTAAGGCCTTCAGGATTATTGTGATTTTTTAACGGCTCATGCGGGAGCATGTTCATATTCAAAATGATATCATTCTGCTCCAGAAGTGTTGATATCATACTGCCGCCGCCATATTCCTTTACATTCACCGCAACCTGATGACTTTCAGTATAACCGAACTCTTTTGCCTCAACCTTAAAGCCCGCTTTTTCAAGACAAACAGCCAAAATTTTCGCATTTTTGATTATCTGCTGTGCGTAATCTTCACCAAACTCCATAACTTCGAGTGTGCTTAAAGCCATCTGTGCCAGCGTACCCAGATGATGATTACTGGAAGATCCGGGAAATGCGCCCCTGTCAACCTTGCGCCAGGATTCATTATCCATATTACTTAAGATCAGACCGCGCTGTGAACCAAAATAGGTTTTGTGTGTACTTGCTGATACCATTAAGGCACCATCTACAAGCGGATCCTGAAAACATTTTCCTGCAATCAGCCCGAGTACATGTGCCGCGTCATAAATGATCTTGGTCTTATTCTGTTCACAAACATCACAGAGTTCTGCGATAGGTTCAGGAAAGAGAAAGAGACTCTTACCCAGCACAATCAGTTTTGGTTTTATATGGTTAATTAAATCTTTTGTCTTTTCGAGATCAAGATGATACCCGTCAGCAGTTAACGGAAAATCAATAATATTTTTAGTAAATTTTCCAAGCGAGCCCAGACGATGATGGCTGATATGACCACCGCCCGGAGTCGAATTTGCCATAACGATATCTTCTTTATGAACAAACTTACTAAAAATTGCTTCATTTGAATTTGTTCCGCTGATGGGACGGACTTCTGTATGTTCACATTTGAACATATTTTTAAGATTATGCTTAAGATCATTTTCGATCTGATCAATAAAGTTTGTGCCTTTATAATAGCGTTCACCTGGATGACCTTCTGCATATCGATGGGTAAAGTCAGAACCCGCAAAAGCACGGACTCTCCTGCTTTGCACATTTTCACTGGCGATCAGGTTGATACATTTATCGCGCCATTCATCCTGTTGATTGATCAATTCGGCAGTTTTATTAAATTTTTCAAAATTCATTTTTCGCCTACTCCACTTTAAAGATTTTGTCTAAAATTATAAGAAAAAATAATAACATAACCCTATTTTTAATTAAAGTTTTTTTTGATTTTCTATTTTTTTATTGACAAATGTTCATGGCTGAATAAAAATTTAAAATTATGCACAAATTTTCATCTACAGCAATTTATTAACAATAAACTGTAAATATCTGTATTTACTTTAAAATGATAATAGACACTCATACACATATCTTCCCGAATGCACAAGCCCCTGTATTTCTAAAAAACACGGCTGAAATGTTTAATGTAAAAACCTACGGTCTGGCAACAGAATCTGATCTCATCATAAAGATGGATGAAAACCAGATATCACATTCTGTAATTCATATGGTAGCGCCCTATCCGTCTGGCGTTATTGAAACAAATACATGGCTGATAAACTTGGTCCAGCCAAGATTTATTAAATTTGGAACGGTTCATCCGGGCTTTAAAGATTTTAAGGAAGAGATTAAAAGACTCAAAGATAATAACATCTGCGGTGTGAAGTTTCAGCCTGACATCCAAAGATTCTTTCCCGATGATAAGAATCTAACCTACAGCTTATATGAAGAACTTACACGGGCCAACATGAAAGTGATGTTTCATATCGGCGGAGAGCCTCTCCCGGGTCCTAAAGACCGATCTAAACCTCACATGATCAGAACTATAGCACTTGATTTTCCTGAATTAAAGATCGTAGGCGCACATCTCGGGGGACTTAATGTCTGGGAAGAAACCTATAATATGCTCGCCGGGCTTGACAATGTCTATATGGAATCATCTTTAAGTTATAATTTTATTAACCCATCAATGGCTGAGAAAATTATTAAGAAGCACGGACATGAAAAAATATTTTTTGGATCGGATTACCCGTTTGGTTCAATTAAGAAATCAGTTGATGCGGCTAAATCCGTCAGCTTCTTAACTGATGATCAGACAAAGGACATTCTTGGCAGAAATGCTGAGAAGTTTTATCTATAAAGCATACCTCCCCATTTTTTTTCCACTGACTTAACAGCATCCACAGCAGAACTGACGATCCCGCTGGTATATCCTGAACCTTCACCAATGGGATACAGGTTTTTTATATTCACAGATTCAAAGTTACTCTTTCGACATATTTTAACAGGAGAAGAGGTTCTTGTTTCCGAACCGAAAAGAATGGCCTGGGGGGAAATAAATAACGGCTCATCCTGTTTCCATTTATTAAAGGCGGCTAAAAGTAGCTCATTTACAAATCCCGGGAAAAGTTCTTTAAGTTCAAATGCAGTAGAATCCATCTTATATGAATTTTTATTTAACATATTTGAAGACCTGCCTGCCATAAAGTCTTCTAAATTCTGAGCGGGAACTGACCAGTTTCCTCCGCCTGCCTGATAGGTCCGGCGTTCAATCTGTTTTTGAAACTCAATACCAGCCAGTGGGTGATCAGAATGATAATCATCCGTATGACATGAAACAACAATTGCCGCGTTTGAAAAGTCTGATGATCTGTCAGAGTTGCTCATCCCGTTTAAGACCATCATTTCCAGACTAGATGAAGCATTTATAATTTCACCGCCCGGACACATACAGAAAGTATATACACCTCGTTTTTTTGATTTATCAGTATAGTTTAATGAATACACGGCAGCCCCTATTCCAGGAAAATCCGCATACTTATTTCCATACCGGATTTGATTAATTAATTTTGAGGGATGCTCCATTCGAACCCCAACCTGTATGGACTTTTGCTCTAACTTAATATCCTGGTCAAAAATCATTTCAAAGGTATCTCGTGCGGAATGACCGATGGCTAAATAAATATCAGAGGAGTAAACCTCCCTGTCACCATTAATTATGACACCTTTTGCGGTTTCATCAGAAATAAGCAGCCCGGTCAATTTTGAATTATAATGAATCTCTGCGCCCTGATCCAAAAGATAGTTTCTGATCTTTTCTACTATTTTGCAAAGGACATCTGTACCCAGATGAGGTTTACTGATATAGGCAATCTCTTCAGGCGCTCCAAATTTAATAAACGTATCAAGCACCTTTTTAACCTGAAGCGTATTTTTATTTCTCCTGGAAAACAGCTTGCCGTCAGAATAAGCGCCAGCTCCGCCCTCTCCAAACTGAATGTTTGAATCCGGATTAAGCTGTTTTTCTAACATAAACTGTTTAACATCAAGTGAACGCTCTTCTATCTTTTTTCCCCGTTCAAAAATTACAGGCTTAAGACCACAGGAAATAAGTTCAAGTGCAGCAAACATGCCTGCCGGGCCAAATCCGATGATTATGGGACATTCCTGAAGTTTAAATTTTTTCCGGGAAGGTTTGGGTGTTTCAACATATTGCTGAAAGTTTTTAGAGTTAACAAAAAAATCAGGCACCTGAACAGCCAGGGTAAGGATCGTGTAGAACTGCTCTTTATTTCGAAAGCCCAGTTCTTTGCTCAGAATTTTAATGAGTGAAATATTTTTAGTGCCGATTTCAAGTTCAATAGAACACGCTTTCAGATATTCCTGAGTATTGTCCAGTTCAACCGGGACTTTAAGATCTTTAATTATTAAATCCAAAAAAGAGGTTCCTTATTACCGGATCGTTTTGCGCTAACACTGCCCTGTGGGCAGGGACAAGCAATACAAGTCCAAGAATCAATCTTAATTACCGGAATGCTCCGCCTTACAGGCGGAAAGCATCACTTAAATACTTTCTTCAGGATATCCGTTACCCGTGCAGCCGGATTCTGACGAATTTTTGCTTCTTCCTGTCCCAGAACAAAAAATAAACCATCTAACGCTTTCTCAACTACATATTCATCCGGGCTGAGAAGATTTGCTTTGCTTGTAAATGGTATGGCTTTATATTTATCAAACACCGCATTATATTTATTTGTAACGTCATAGGCTTCAAGAGCCTTATCCACCTGAGGTTTAAACGAATCCTTAAGGTTAGGATAGGTCTTATCTTTAAAATAGGTTGTGGCGGCATTCTCGTCGCCCTGGTATATTTTCTGCACATCCTCAATGTTCATGTCAAGCAGCGCATCCAGAAAAATATCACGGGCAGATGGCGCTGCAGCTTCTGCTGCCTGGTTCATACTTAGTACAAAATTATCAACTTTCGCACCCATACCAATTTTGCGAAGTGCAGAATCCATAACAGCAAGCTTCTCAGGCAACGGAATTTTGATATTTTCATTATTCAAATATCCACCTGCTTTACCTACAGATGAAACCGTATTGGTTATACCTACTTTAAGTGCTTCTTTAAGTCCCTGTCCGATCTCAGTATCACTTAAAGATGTCTGCATAATGGTTTCTGCGGGCTTCTTAAAAACACCGCCCAATTTCTTTTTAAAAAAATCAAACTGCGCATACGCGGGTGCTGAAAGAAATAAACTGATTAAGAATAGAATGATTACCTTTAATGTGTTTTTTTTCATGAGCTGACCCTTTCAAATTATTAAATTTTGAGTGTCTTATATAAACGATAGGTAAATATATTTATTCAGTCAAGTAAAGATGCAGTATTTCAGGAAGATTAAAATCAGAAGCTTAATAGTAAATGGTATATGTTAACAGGTTAAATCCGGGGATAAGTTCTTGGATAAGACATAAAAGGATCTAATACGGGTCCAGTTCGTCTTCATATTCTTCAAATAAATCAGAATTAACTGAAACCATATCATCAACCATTTGAGAATAAGAGGATACTTCAGTGCTAAAAATCGGATCTTCTGAACTATCAAAAGTACGGTTCTGAGAGCTTACCTGATCTGACACATTTTGAATATACCCCTGAACACTTTTATTGATCTTGCCTTTTGAGACGGATCCGGCAGTACAGAGTATCTCTTCTGCCAGCTTGGAATAATCAAAATGGCCTATTGCCCGACGGTCATAGTCTGAAACAGGTACGCCGTAATCCACAGTTTCACGTAACCGGATATTGTAGCGTATAACCGTTTCAAAAACATTTGAGCGGAACTGTTCTCTGACTTTTTCAAGAACCTGACGGGAATATCTTGTCCTGGAATCATACATGGTGATCAATGCCCGGCAATCCACATGATGCCCCACAGCGTTACTTAACATGGCGAGAATATCTGTCAGACGGGCAACTCCGCGAAGTGAAAAAAGAGACATGTCAATAGGAATGAGCGCAATATTACAGGCTCTAAGACAGTTTATGCAGAGATGACCAATACTGGGCGGGCAATCCAGCACAACATAGTCATAGTTCTTTGAAAGACTCCCCAGTGCCTGCAGCAAACGGCTTTCCCGGCCGTTCAGATCTGCAAATTCCTGCTCAATTGTACCCAGAAGAGCGTCAGACGGGACCATATCAAAATCATCTCTTATCTTTACAACAACATCTTCAATAGAAAGCTGTTCAGCAGTTCTAGTTGTCAATACGTTATAAAGGCTTCCAGATTCTGCTGCATCAACATTTAGACCCATTGTGGCATGGGACTGAGGATCACAATCAACAAGCAAAACCTTTTTCCCTTTTATGACAAGTGAAGAAGAGAGGTTAATCGCGGTTGTTGTTTTACCGCACCCTCCTTTTTGATTAGCAACTGCAATAATTTTCACTTGTAATCTTACCCCCCCTAATCCGGACACTGTCAGTCTTTAAAACACCAAAGTTTAATTAATCAATCATTTTTATCAAATAATTTTAATTTAGTCAAGAAAAACAACGATATATTGTGTTGTTAAAGATTACTACACCATGGATGGTGTTTTTATGGTTTATAAATAATTTTATAATAAAATATAGACCCTTAATTCATAAGCTTGCACTATTCACACCCTTTTGATACCTTATTTAGAACAAAAGAGGGAGTTATTTAACCGTATCAATTATACTTTTCAGGCAAAACCTAAGTAATATATGTCAAAAAAATATCATAGAAATCTGCAGTATTATAAATTCTGTCTTTACGGATTTTTGAAAAACCTTAAATTCTTTGATCCATTTTTAATCCTCTTTTTTATTGATGCGGGTCTGAGTTTCCTGCAGATCGGAACATTATATGCGGTCAGGGAGATATCCACCAATATCCTGGAGATCCCAACCGGTATTGCTGCCGATTCACTGGGCAGAAGAAAAACCATGATCTGTTCATTTGTTTTTTATATTATCTCATTTGCAGCCTTCTTTTGTTCTGATAGCTACCTGCTATTCATCCCGGCCATGATACTATTTGCTGTTGGAGAAGCATGCCGCACCGGGACTCACAAAGCCATGATATTTGAATATCTTAAAATAAATGGCTGGCAGGATCAAAAAGTTCATTATTACGGAGATACCCGTTCATGGTCTCAACTTGGGTCTGCTGTTTCTGCTTTAATTGCAGGTGCAATCGTTTTCATAAGCGCAGACTACAGGTATATCTTCGCCTATTCCATCCTGCCGTATCTGGTTAATCTGCTGCTGATGATCAGTTATCCAGAAGAACTGGATGGAAAGATAAAACATCATAAAAACTCAAAAGTTAGAGAAAAACTTATTAAAGTCATTAAAGAATCAATTTATTCATTAAAAAGCCTTGCCACATTAAGGGTCATCAGCAGTTTATCCGTATTCAGCGGATTCCACCGGGCGACAAAAGATTACCTTCAGCCTGTATTAGCAGCTTTCGCATTATCTCTGCCAGTATTTTTATATTATGAAGAAAATAAAAGAACCGCGCTTGTCATCGGAATAGCTTATTTTTTCATTTATATCCTAACTGCTTTTGCATCAAGAAAATCAGGCCAAAGTGCAGCGAAATTTCAGCATATTATCGTGCCTTTAAATATCAGCATGATTGCCGGATTAGTAATGGGTGTTCTTATCGGAATTTTTTATAACCTGGATTTTCTGCTCATCTCAATACTACTCTTTATCGGCATATTCATCATTCAAAACCTCAGGAAACCCATGGGCATATCCTATGTCAGTGATATGACCAACCCGGATATCCTGGCTACGACACTTTCTGCCGAATCTCAAGTCACAACTATTTTTTCAGGAATAATCGCCGTTGTAATTGGTTATTGTGCGGATCGATTCGGGCTTGGAACAGCGTTGATTATTATCTCATTTGTCCTGCTGGTATTTACACCGCTTTATAAAGCAACAGAAAAGGTGAAGAGATAGAGTTTGCCCTTCCCTGAACATTAACCTACACATCACACCCCACCATTTTAATAAACAGTACATTATATTTTTAATGCAAAAAATTAGAAACATGTTATACTGTTATGTTTTACAGCCATGGCAAAAAATGTTTAACGCACACAGAATATAAGCTCAAAAAGGAACCTGCCTATTAACCCCCGGTCTGTATCACCCTCAGAAATTCTTGAGAATTCTTGATAAGAATACAAACTTATAAACAATCTAACTCGTCTAATAAGCGTAAATTTAAAGATTAAAATAAATTTTAGAAAGATCACATGATATCTACCGCAAACCTCAGTTTACAGTTTGGTCCAAAACCCTTATTTGAACATATTTCAGTAAAATTCGGTGACGGCAACCGTTATGGACTGATTGGTGCCAATGGATGCGGCAAATCAACCCTGATGCAGATATTGGGAGATGATCTTGATCCCACCACAGGAACAGTCTCAGTGACAATTAATGAACGAATCGGTAAACTGCGCCAGGATCAATTCGCATTTGAAGACTGCAAAGTAATCGATACGGTGATTATGGGTCATGATAAACTCTGGGAAATTTGGAAAGAACGAGAACGCCTTTACTCCCTACCATCCATGAGTGATGAAGAAGGCCTGCGTGTGGCAGAGCTTGAAACAGAATTTTCCGAAATGAACGGCTATTCAGCAGAATCCACAGCAGGCGATCTACTCCTGGGAGTAGGTATTCCCCTTGAGCAGCATGAAGGACTCATGAGCGCAATTGCACCGGGCTATAAACTTCGGGTATTGCTGGCACAGGCATTATTTGCTGACCCGGACATTATGCTTCTTGATGAGCCCACCAATAACCTTGACATAAATACCATCCGCTGGCTGGAAGGAGTTTTAAACGAACGAAACAGCACCATGATAATCATCTCCCATGACCGGCATTTCTTAAACAGTGTATGCACCCATATGGCAGATCTGGATTATGGAGAACTGCGTATCTATCCCGGCAATTACGATGAGTATATGATTGCGTCTACCCAGGCCAGAAAACAGATAAAGGACAGCAATGCCAAGAAAAAGGCTCAGATCGCTGAGCTTCAGACCTTTGTCAGCCGTTTCTCTGCCAATGCATCAAAAGCCAGGCAAGCGACTTCCAGGGCAAAACAGATAGAAAATATTAAACTTGTTGATATTAAGCCTTCAAGCCGGGTAAATCCCTATATCCGTTTTGAACAGCGTAAGAAAATTAATCGGGGGGCCCTGAGAGTCAAAGGATTAAACAAATCCTATGACAGCCTTTGCCTTTTTAAGGATCTGGATCTGACAATTAAGGCAGGCGAAAAGATAGCGGTTATTGGTCCAAATGGTATTGGTAAAAGCACCCTGCTGCGCTGTCTTGTGGATGATTTAAAACCGGACAGCGGATCTGTTCAGTGGTCAGAAAATGCCGAAATCGGTTACTTTGCCCAGGATCACACGAATGAATTTACCATGGACCTTTCCATTATTGACTGGATGAACCAGTGGAAACCCGAAGGACATGAAGAACAGGTGCTTCGCAGCACACTGGGACGGATACTTTTTTCCCAGGATGAAATAAATAAACCGGTTAATGTTCTTTCCGGAGGGGAACAGGGCCGGATGCTTTTCGGTAAATTAATACTTCAGCAGCCCAATGTTCTAATTATGGATGAACCCACCAATCATATGGATATGGAATCAATTGAATCCCTTAATTACGCCCTGGAAAATTATTCGGGAACACTCATTCTGGTCAGTCATGACCGTGAATTCGTTTCTTCTGTGGCAACTCGTATACTAGAGTTATCACCGGACGGTATCGTTGATTACAGCGGAGATTACGAAGACTATCTGCTAAGTCAGGGTGTGGAGTAAACTATATTCACTCACACCGATCACAGGATCTGTATGAGATCCTGTCTCTTAAAATCTTTATAAAAATTATACTCAAATAACTTCCTTCATCATTTTCTTTGTTCGCCCCGAAGAATTGTCCCCAAAGGGGACTATTGAAAATCGGGGCCCCATATTGGCCGTGCCGCAGTAATAGGATTTTTTGTGGATCTGAGACGGCGCATGTTTGAGTCCCGTAAACACGGGATGAGTTTGTGACACCGACCGCAAAAAATTATGTTACAAGGGAATCCAGTTTCACTGGATCGGGCAAAGGGTGCCTTTTCTTTTGTTACTTTGCTTTGGAGCAAGCAAAGAAAAGTAAGTATTTTTTGCGCTACGAATCAAGTAAAGAAATAACATTGTTTGTGAATTTATTTAATATGATTAACACAAATTTGCAATGAAATTGAGACTATGATATTTTTCAAAGAGATAAACGATCTATTGACCATATATATACGCCAAAGGCTTTCAAATGGAAGACAATAAACAAAACACACCCATCATCGTAAAAACAACCTGGGCAAAAGCATTTTCAAAAATTGGTGTAGCTGCAATCATCGTGTCGGGGATATGCATTGTCTTTCTCAGCACCATAAGATCCTGCGAACATGTTTACGATACGCCTGAAAGATGGGTAAAGGGTCTGATTCATAAATTCTCAAATCCATCAGATGAATTTCGTAGCGGAAAAGTGACGAATGAATATATTGAATACTGGACCGGAATAAAACAGATGAACAGGTTACAGTTTTCTCAAATTAGTACAGTTGAAACATTCAGGCTGAAAGAGATAAAAGGACTTATGGGAAATAATTTTTTTGCAACTGCAGAAGTTGTGGTGAAAGCACCGGTGGAATATAATTTCCATGTAGACTTAAATGATAAATGGGATTTTTCATATGACAAAGAGGATAATAGCGTCACAGTTATCGCCCCCAGGATTAGTTATAACAGACCCTCTATTGATGTGTCACAGATGGATATCAGGAATATAAGTAAAAGTATATGGATAAATAATGAAGAACTGAAAAATAGAATTTTAAAGAAAGTCATGCCGCACTGCGCCATAAGCGCCAGGAAAAAGGTGGGTCAGATCAAACCACTGGCAAAAGACAGCATAAAAAACTTTGTAGAAGCCTGGTTTATAAATATTAAATTTGCTGACTCAGATATTAAACCCCATGTGAAAGAAATATATTTTATGAACGAGAAAAAAGGCATCAGCCTTCTTAATAAAATATCAACATCCCGCAAGGAGCTATAACCATGAGAGGATTTATTGTTTTCTGTATTGGTGTTATTTCCGCGATGTATTTGTTTAATATCGGTGCCGGTTTTATAGAATTGATCCCGGATAACATTCCGCTGGTGGGTAATCTGGATGAAGCCGGCGCGACAGCTTTATTAATTATGTGTCTGGGCTATTTTGGAATTGATCTAACAAATATTTTTAAAAAGAAACCCGACAAGACTATTACCGATATATAATTATATCTCTACCCTGCCCCTTTTATAATAAAATTGTACACTTACAAATCAATGAAGTATCCCTATGGGCCTAAACCTGATATACTACTTAACTAAACTCAACCTGCACTTTTGATAAATATCTTTAATCAGTTAAAGGTTAGTTTTCATAATAGTTCCCGCAGGGAACTATGAAATCCGGGGGCCCATTTTGACCGAGCCGCAGGAATAGGTTTTCTAGCGGCAAAGGCGGCGCATGTTTGAATCCTGACGAAGGATACTCCGCGCAGCATGCTTCCAACCAGGATAAGTTTGTGTCGTCGATCGCAAAGAAACCTATTACAAGGATATCCTGTTTTACAAGACTAGGCAGAGGGTAACTTTTCTTTGTAAATTGAGTCACCGTAAAAAAAATGACCGCTATAACTCTTTGGAGCAAGCAAAAAAAGTTTGTGAAATAACTAATTAAATACAGCAATTATAAATTATGGCTCTAATAGATCTAAAAAAAATTAAGCTAAGTTTCGGCGCCCACCCAATTCTTGACAATCTCGACCTGGTCATTGATCCGGGAGAACGTATCTGTCTTTTAGGTCGAAACGGTGAAGGCAAAACCAGCCTGATAAAAATAATCAAAGGCACTCTTCAACCCGATGACGGCACTATCCAAAGGAAACAGGGCCTTCGGGTTGGATATCTTGACCAGGAAGTCCCTGGCGATACACCCGGATCTGTTTTTGACATGGTTTCTGCAGGTATCGGCAAACTGGGCAAACTTCTTTCCGATTACCATCATTTAAGCTTAAGCCTCACATCAAACAGTGATGAATCATTAACACACAAACTCGGTGACCTTCAGCATCAGCTTGATATGGAAGACGGCTGGAAGTACAACCAGAAAATTGAGACCGTAATTTCAAAACTCAATCTTGACGCAGATGCGTCTTTCAGCTCACTTTCTGCCGGATGGAAAAGACGTACCCTGCTGGCCAGGGCCTTAGTTATGCAGCCGGATCTTCTTCTTTTAGATGAACCCACAAATCATCTGGACATGGAAGCGATTACCTGGATGGAAGAATTTTTGATAGGCTTTAATGGAAGCCTGCTATTTGTGACCCATGACAGAAGATTTTTACAGCAGCTGGCAACCCGTATTGTTGAAATTGACCGGGGCAGACTTTTAAACTGGCCGGGAAATTATGACGATTATCTTAAAAGAAAAGAAGCGGAACAGTCAGCGGAAAATACCAGCCGTGCAGAATTTGATAAGAAACTCGCCCGGGAGGAAACATGGGTCCGTCAGGGAATACGGGCGCGAAGAACCCGAAATGAAGGCCGGGTTCGGTCACTTGAAAAAATGCGTGAAGAATTTCGTCAGCGGCGGAATCAACAGGGAAATGTCCGCATGAGCATCCAGGGTGCGGGTCTTAGCGGTAAGGTGGTATGCGAAGTTAAACAGGCAGCATTTTCCTATTCTGATCAGCCAATCATAAGGGATTTTTCAACCCGGATCATGAGAAACGACCGGATCGGTATTCTTGGCCCAAATGGAGCCGGAAAAACCACGCTGATGAAGCTGCTGCTCGGTAAACTTAAACCCCAAAGCGGCACCGTGCGAATGGGAACCAACCTTGAAATACTATATTTTGATCAGCTTAGAGATCAGCTTGATCCTGAAAAAACCCTGGGTGAAAACGTGGCTGACGGCAATCCAAACATTATATTAAATGGCAAATCACGAAGCATTTATGGATATCTTCAGGATTTTTTGTTTGAACCTGAGCGTGCGCGAAGTCCGGTAAAAAGCCTGTCAGGCGGAGAGCGAAACCGTCTGCTCCTGGCAAAACTTTTTGCCAAATCATCCAACCTGCTATGTCTGGATGAACCCACCAATGATCTTGACATTGAGACCTTAGAGCTTTTAGAAGACCTTTTGCTTCAGTATTCAGGTACTGTCATGCTTGTGAGTCATGACCGGACATTTTTAAACAACGTGGTCACCAGCACTTTTGCTTTTGAAGGGGATGGAACTATCTCAGAATATATAGGCGGTTATGACGACTGGTATAATCAGCGTCCACAGCAAAAAGAAGAAAAAATCAAAATAAAAGATCTTAAAGCAAAGAACCCTCCTTCTAAAAACACCGTTAAGAAGCTGAGCTTTAAACAAAAAAAAGAATTAGAGACTCTGCCCGCGCAGATCGAAGCTCTTGAGAAAGAACAGAAAGATATTTATGTGCTGCTGGCAGATCCTGCGTTTTATAAGGATAAAGGTGAAAAGGTTTCAAATGCGAAGAGCCGCATGGAGCAGATCGAAGATGAGTTGCCAAAACTTTATGAACGGTGGGAAACGCTTTCTGATCTTACCTAACTAAAAAGCTTAATCCAATTCATTCCCAGTTAATTTTTCAAGCCCTGACGGACTGATCTCAATTACCTTGCCTTTGGTATTCAGGGGAATCCCCCTGACTTCAAGCCGCATATTATAGCTTCGACCAGAATCAATGGAATTATACTTTATAAATTTCATACCTGCAGCTTCAGCTGTAGGGTTTAAAGGTGCGTTTTTAAATCTAATATTTAAATTGCAGATATAAACAATATCTGACCAGTCTTCAATTTTATCCGGATATACCTTGTTTTCAGCCGCATAATCATCAAGCGCAGCCTTTAATGACGAACTAACTTCCATACTTTCAGATAAACGCTGATTGTTTAGAAATTTCACCAGCCCCACAGCAATTAAAGCACTGATAATACCCAAACCAATTACTAAAAATATTAATTTGAATGAGGAGAGTTTTTTAGGCGCTTTACCTTGAGCCGCTTCTAATTTTATGTCCTCTTCACTTCGCCAGTAATTACCGCAATTGCGGCAAATATCTTTTGCTGTAAATGTAACAGGAACGGGTTTATGGCATCTTCCGCAGGGTTTACTTTCCAAAACAGTCTTCCTTTCACTTATTATCTATCTGTGCTTACCAGTTAACCATCATATTCTAATCCGGTCTTTTTTAGCAATAAAAAAAGATCCGGATTGTACCCGGCCAGGCAAATCTCATGACCCTGCAGCATTAAAATGAATAGGTGAGAGTGAAAGAGCCGATAATTTGGCCCTGTTCCTGTTTATAAAACTGCTTGGTCCTGAAAAGATGGCGGTAAGTGAGTTTAAACATATTCAGGTTCAAGGCGACACCCACAGAAAGATCTGCAACAAAAGGTTTTTTATCCACATCAGGACCTGAGGTCCAGGTATTGCCGTCCAGAAAAATATCACGCATCACAACTTCTCCCTGTGTTGCTGCAAAGAAATGGATACCAAACTTATATTTTTTCTGTGAATAACCATCAACCACTGGCGCGCTCACACCGGCTCCTGCACGGATCACATCTGAGCCGAAATCTTTGGGTATCCGGTAACCTAAGCGGACCTCTCCGCCGGCATTAGCAGATATTCTAACATTCCCAAGGGTTAGTCCGCTGTGACTGATGAAATCAAATTCAAAGCTGTTAAATAATTTCTTTTTTATCAGACGCCATTTGCGCTGTTTAGAGATCATGATACCCGGCTCATTTTCAAGCTGGTTGTCCCAGCCCTTAGCCGTTGAAAAATCACGCATCCGGTGAATCGTGTTTTGAGCCTGCTCACCAAAGGCATTTGAACCTACCATACCGAAAATAAGTTCCATAGTATCAAGTACGGTTGATGTCTTGCTGTGCAGTGCAATCCCAAAATATAAAAAACCCGCATACGGCCGGTCATCCTCCTGTAATAGTTTTGTCCTGATATCTGCAGGAGTATAGATCTGCTGGCCAAATAACAGCCCTACATTATGATGGCTGCCGTCCTGCCCTGCAAAAGGGATCCATTTAATAATCGTCTTAGTCCAATCCGGCAGCCTCACATCATCTTTATACTGCTTCAGATCCCCTGAAAGCCAGGTGAGCTGAACCGCATTGGTATAATACTTGTCTGTATCACCGAAGAGGTCGTTTTCAAAGAAAAGCTTAACGGTCTGAAGGTTTTCAGGGTCATGATCATTGGCTAGAGTTATTCCTGATGGAGATATAATTATTATCAGGAGCAGCAACTGCATAATGCGAAATGATAAATTATTTTGCAATGGTTTCTCAATAAAGTTATTTTTATTTTCGTTTTTCAATGACCAGACGAAAGGAAGTCTGATTATAACTGTCCGGACAGACAGAGTTCATCACATTATCTTCTATTACCCAGGGTACCGATGCACCTGAAAAATGAACGTTAAGATAGGGATAGACCTTACTGTATAAAAAACCGAAGACATTGCCGGTGTTAAAGGGATCAATCTCAAAGCGCTGACCTTCTTTATGGGCGTTTGGATACAGACCATGAATTTTAGTAATGGTCACCTGCTGTAAATATCGGTTTTCAGATTCTTTAAATTTTTTAATATTTTGTCATTATCATACAGCCTGCCTTTTAAATTATCTTCAGACATCTCATCTACATCTTTTCGTCTTGAATGAGATCAGATACGTTATCATTCCTCTATCATAATCGCGCCCGGATCACATTCTGCAGCAGCCTGGCGAACTTTCTTCTCAAGCTCTGGAGGAACAACCTCAACACATACGCGCGCTTCAGTCTTATCATCATCATATTCAAACACGCCGGGGCATATTTCACTGCAGTGACTGTCCCCCATACAAAGATCGTAGTCTATGGTTACCTTCATAACACTTCTTCCTGTTTAAATATTGAATTAACATAAAAGTTAGTGCTCTCTTATTCATCAATATAAAATATTATACAGCCTGTCAACCTGGCTCCTTTAAGACAACCAGCGAATCAGTTAATAAAGCCTGGTCCATCTCCCTTACTAATAAACACTACTTCCACCTGCACTTTTTACAGCTTGCCCCATGGTATCTATTATTAACTGTAGCCTGCCACACATGGCCTTTGCTGCACTTCCACCAAATTTTTTTCATAGAACCTTTTGTTACGTCACGAGATGTAAGCCTGCCATTCTTTGTTGGATGCCATTCTTTGGCTAATTCCGGTGCAATAGTTTCAAGGCAATTGTCTTTGCATACTTTCTGACCTGAACAGTATGGACATCCATTACCTTTGCTTCTACTTGCAATGCTACTTTCCCATTCATGCCCCTTTTTACATGTCCACCAAACCTTTGACCTGGAACTAGGGGTGTATTCCGATGGAGTTAATTTATTTCTCGAATGCCATTCTTTGGATAGTTTAGGATTGCTTTCTTTAAAGTTATTTCCCTTTGATGGTAATTGCCCAACACAGTAAGGACAATTATTGCCCGCATTCCTTGCATATATCGTAGCCTGCCATTCATGACCTTTGATACACTTCCACCAGACTTTTTGCCGTGAACTTTTAAAAAAGTCACGAGGTGTAAGCGTACCATTTTTTTTGGATGCCATTCTTTTGCAAGTTTTGGATTTTTAAGTTCCAGGTGATGCAGCTTTAATAATCTTCCCATAATTCGTAATACCCATTTATTAGATTCTTTTATTAATATTACATACCCAGACAATAGAACTTTTTAGATATTTCAAGTCCGGGCATGGATTCACATCCTGATTAGCGCTCTACCAGCATGATACTTCTTATCCAAGTTTCTCTCTTTTATTTTAGATATCTTAATAATATAACATTTATTTTGATAATAAAAAAGGCCCTCTAAAGCCTCTTTATTCATTCTAATATTTTTCAGGCACTAAAGTCTGTCACTTTCTTCAGTAGTCAGCGCAAGACCCCATTTTTCTTATAATACAAAGGATAGAAAGGCTGGTTAAATTTCAACAGATAAAACGTAGATCTACCCCTAAACTTGAACAAATAGATATTATTTTATAAATAGATACGGAGTAAAAGTTAAAGCGTATTAAGAGATATCAATTATTTGGAACCAGATTTTAATAGATTCATTTAGGGGGGTGAAAGTGAAATTCATGTATCATCTGGGGGTATTAACCTGTAACGCTGCAAGTATTTGAAATAATAGAATTATCAGCAAAACGATTTCAAGCAAATTTGTTTTGACAACATCAAATATATTTTCTATGGTTTATCCAAAAAGGGTGAAAATTAAGAAAATCTTTGTTATTCTTTTAAAATCCGCACTACTAATTAATTAAAATGGAATTAATATGAAAAAATGTCCATCCTGCTCTGAAAAATTAGATGACGAAGCCATTAAGTGCTGGTTTTGTGGTGAAAAGTTTATAAATAGAGAGAATAGGGTTAATAAAGACATAATAATCAAAGAATGTCCAAGCTGTAATTATGAATACGATGATTTAGATATTGAATGTCAAAAATGCGGGTTTGTATTTGAAGAAAATAATGAAAGTCAAAACGAACAGGCAAATATTAGTGATGAAAAATCAGAAAAACCCTCTTCGAGGAAAGGAACTAACTTTACTTTTTCATTCGGGATGTATCAGGCCATCTCTCTTTTTATTTTAATAATTATCATTTCTTCTGTAGCAACCTATATATTTATAAAAAAACCCGCTACCCCTCTAAATAAGAAAAATACAGCCTTAGAATTATCTACAGAAAATGATGAAATATTTATACCGTTAGCATCAAAAAAAATCGATGAAGAATCAGAAGTATCTAATATATCTAAAGCATACTGGCCAAACGGTATATTAAGAGCGGAAATTAACTTAAAAGATGGCAAGTCTGATGGAATTACTAAAATGTATTTTGATAGCGGAGAATTGCAATTTGTAATTAACTATAAAAACGGTAAAACCTTTGGCGCTTTTGAAGAATATTATGAAAGCGGTATCTTAAAGTCGATAGCTGACTTTGAGAACGACAAAATGGTAGGATTTCATAAAACATACTATGAAAGCGGTGCATTAAAGAAGGCAGGTAACTTTAAGATCAATGAAGAGGAAAAAATTCAAAATGAATATTTTGAAAGCGGAGAAATCGCTTTTATGAATACTTTTAAGAATGGACAATATATAAACAGGAAAGCCTACAATAAACTTGGCGAACTAATATCTGATAAAGACCGGCCATCTATAGAAGAGAATTAGCAGGCTTAAATCTGTTTTTTTAAACAGGAGAAAATTATATATTAATTGTAACCGTTAATGGCTGCCCCCTTGTTTCAGTATACATATCTAATTCTTAAAACGTCCATTTTGACAACAAAAAAGGCCCGCTAAGGGCCTCTTTTAATTTATATAAATTTTAATTTTATTGCTTTGCTAAATGCTCAAAATCTTTTTTTAATTTGAGCAGCATATCATCTAGATGTTTTTTTTGTTTTTCAATCAAACTGCCATGAATTTCTACAAACATCTTCAGGGTAATGATCTCATTTTGCTGTATTGCCTGGCGGTATTCAGCGGACCATAAAGACTCCGGTTCAACCAGCAGCTGATAAAGCCTCTTATATTTTTCAGCATCAGCATCACTGCTTTCAAGCACTGTCTGAAATGTATTCATAACTTTACTGCGGTTCTCCAGCCATAAAGACGTCACCGGCATCAGGTCATCTGTCCATTGCTTAACCATACGTTCCTGATCATCTGTTAGACCTCCGATGAAACGTTTGAAGAGCTTTTCCATCCGTTCATAAAGACGATTATTGCGATCTTTGTCCGGCTCATTTAAATATTTTTTCTCAAACCGTTTCTGTTTTTTTACGCCAGCCGCGTAAAAGTCCTGCCGTTGATCCAGATTTAGCCAGAGAAGCAGTTTAATACCATCCGGAGCCGCACGATTCATAAGTACCCGCATAAAATCACGCAGCGTCTCTCTTCGTTCCTGCAGCATTTCAATATTAACCGGCTGGTTAATTTGTGGTATGAGTTCATCTACAAAACGGGCATAGCGCAGAAGCTGGTCTGACCGGTGCCAGTCAAGCAGTTCATCCAGCTGGCGGTTAAAATAATCATCCTGCTGACTGCTCAATTTTACATAATCATCAATATACCAGGTGATCACCCAGTCCAGATAGTTATACACCAGACGGTTGCTGCTGCAGGCAAAGAGACAGGACAGCATCAGAACAACAATTAGATTCTTAAAAAATCGTTTATTCATATATAAATTATCTATGGTAAAAATAAACAAGTCAAGTCTTAAACTACCCGCTGAAAGATCAAGAGTATGAGACTCCGGCTAACCCAATTCATATCCAGCACAAGGTCTTACCTACCCGGATCATATAGGTGTAAACACCTATACAATTTGAGGTGATACACCTATAGACACCTAAATTAAAAACATATATTATTAATTTCAGTTCATGGCTGTTCCTACAGCTAAATGTTTTTTAATGACATTAAATATTATTTAAGGAGTAGTGACATGAAAAAAAGAATTGTTGTATGTACAGATGGTACATGGAATGATCCGATACAAAAACATGTGACAAATGTAGTTAAGCTTTCCCGGGCAATTCGACCCGTTGCTGACAATGTTCAGCAGGTCGTATTTTATGACTGGGGTGTGGGAAGTGAAAAAGGCACAAAAATATCCGGCGGTGCATTAGGTGCCGGGATTGACAAGAATATTCAGGATGCATATCGTTTTTTGGTTCATAATTATAATATCGGCGATGAGATTTTCCTGTTTGGATTCAGTCGTGGAGCCTATACGGTTCGTAGTATTGCCGGACTAATCAACAATGCAGGGATTTTAAATAAAATACATTCTGAATTAATCCCGAATGCATACAAAATGTACCGTTCCAAAGAAAAACCAAACCACCCCAACGCACAAAAATTTCGTTTGGATTATTCCCGGGAAGTTAAAATTAAATTTATAGGTATCTGGGACACTGTGGGTTCACTCGGAATTCCCCTTCGTTTATTTAAAAAGATTAATCAAAGAAAATACCGGTTTCATGATACCACTCTAAGTAAAATCCTGTTAAATGTCTGTCATGCGGTTTCAATTGATGAAAAACGCCGTGATTTCACACCGACACTTTTCATAAAAGCACCCGCAAAAAATCAGACCATTAAACAAGTCTGGTTTTCCGGTGTACATTGTGATGTTGGCGGTGGGCTTAAAAATACGGGGTTGTCGGACATTGCCTTTAAATGGATAATTGAAAATGCAGATAAACATGGGCTTAAGTTTGATCAGCAATACTTAAAAAAGATCATTTCTCCAGATCCGTTAGCGCCCCAGGATAAATCACACAAGGGCTTTTACAGGTTTAAAGGAAATTTCATCCGACCCATAGGAAAGCTAATACCGTGTCTTGAAAGTTTACACCCAAGCGTGGAAACACGTTTAAAGCAAAAAGCTGATTATCGTCCGCCGAACCTGCTGCATTACCTTGAAAAGAAGGGTGATTAACAGCAACGTTATATTGTCAGAAATGCGCAAGATATTTAATTTATATACATTTAGGAGCTTTTTTAAAAAAGCTGAAAAATAAAAAAAGGGGGGGGCTTTGGGCCGTACTTATCGTGGCAGAAGATATCGGGGTAAGTTTATAAATTGATAAAACAGAATTGATTACTCAAACACACTCATAAACTTATATTTCATCTCTTCAAGAAAGGTGGGCTTTATAGAAATCTTCTCAACAGCCTGGCGAAGACGATCAACATGTGCCTGTCCCCTGTTATAAGGAACAATATCGATTACCCTGTTCATCTCAGCGTTAACAATAACCGTTATAGGGTAATATTTTCCAGTTTCTTTGGAAGACAGACCCTTTTGAACAATTTTGGGAAGATCATCAACTTCAGTATTGGACGTAAGGACATACACAATAATACAATCCTCACTAAGAACATTAAAAATAACTTCGCTTGCATTGGAGGCAAGGCTGCAGGTCGTATTCTCATCAGTAAGAACAAAAGCCAGAGGCCAATCATCTTCACGGGCATTTTCAATAGCATTTTCCAACTCAGACATGCGATACGCATCGTCAGGGATACTAAAACCTGCCGTAGCATGAACAGCCGGAAATAATATCAATAATGATATCAAAACAGCTGTTGTGTAAAAAACTTTTATCACAAATACCCCTCTAATCATTAACCAAAACTTAATAAAGTTATGTTTTACCGCAAAGACGCAAAGTACTGCATTCTTTATTAGCTTTTAACACCTGCTTTTTCTCTGCGTGCTCAGTGTCGCTAGCAAAGCGGGCGGTGAATATTTTTTTTTACCCACAGATTTTATTAACAAACCAAAAATTCATATAACTTAGACTTAATCTCTAAAAAAGACGCTAGTCCAGCTTCTTATCTTCTTTAAATTCACCTACATATTTTTCGCCGGTATGAAAAATATAAGTACCCAGCCCATTCATTCTATCATCTTTCCATTCACCTGCATATTTATCGCCATTCAGCCAGTTAAAGTTGCCAAACCCATTCCTTTTATCATCTTTAAATTGACCCACATATTTTCCGCCGCCTGGAAAGGTAAACGTACCCTGTCCATTCCTATTATTATCCTTCCATTCACCCACATATTTATCGCCGGTAGAATAAGTTGAAGAACCCAGACCATTCCTCATATCCTTTTTCCATTCACCCACGTATTTACTGCCATCGGGCATGGTAAAAGAGCCCTGACCATTTCTTTTACCATCTAAAAATTCACCCACATATTTACTGCCGCCAGGATAAGTTGCGGTGTCCTGACCATTCCTCATATCATTTTTCATTAGACCTACATATTTATTACCACCAGACCTGATAAAAGGCCCCTGATCTTTCACACAACTTTCAATAGTAAAACAAATTACGCATAGTAAAACCATAATAAATATTTTTTTCATACTCATCATAATCCTCTCTCGTGTTAAAAATTTTTCGACCATAAACTATAGTCGTACAACTCTAATAAAACATTATAAATTCACAAGTCGAATTACTATAAATGGTTGGGAGTTACAATTTTTCAGAGATGAGTCATACGTCCCTTTTCTGAACCTTTTCTTTTAGAACCGCGCTGTCCGCCTCTTTCCCCGCGCGCCTTATCTCCCTTGCCTCTCTGAGGATTCAGTTTCTGATCCAGTTTTCTAAACTCTTTTATCTGGCCTTTGGTAAGAAACCCCTTAAGTTGTACTTCAGTTTCCTCCCTTAAATCCTGAACCTCTTTTTTCATTTTTTTCATATTTTCTCTTCTGTCTTCTCTGCTGTTTTCTGTACGATGTTCTCTCCTTTTCCGCTTGAGGTCATCTCTCTTTTGATCATATTCTACAAAAATCGGAACAAATTTTTCCTTCTGCTCATTTGAGAGCTTGAGCTTATAAATATAGCCTGGAATTATAAGTTCCCGAACTAATTTTTGTTTGTCATAATTTCTCTCTTCCCTCTCTTGAGAAAAAACATTTGCTGTCCACAACAACAAAACCATAGCACCATAAAACAAAAACCTCTTTTTGAACCTTTGTCCCATTTTGTCCTCCAGAACTTTTTTATTTTTCAGAATTGCTGAATTGAATAATGAATTGATGTCATGATTTGTTTCGATCTACCCCAACCACAGAAGTTGGCTTTCACGAAACACTCCGGCCAACAATCGTTCATGTCTACTAATAAAAAAACTACTTCCACCTGCACTTTTTACAGCTTGCCCCATGGTATCTATTATTAACTGTAGCCTGCCATGCATGACCTTTGCTGCATCTCCACCAAACTTTTTTCATAGAACCTTTTGTAACGTCACGAGGTGTAAGTTCACCATTCTTTGTTGGATGCCATTCTTTTGCTAAATCCGGCGCAATAGTTTCAAGGCAATTGTCTTTGCATACTTTCTGACCTGAACAATATGGACATCCATTACCTTTACTTCTGCTTACAATGCTGCTTTCCCATTCATGCCCCTTGTTACATGTCCACCAAACCTTCCTGCTTGAGCGAGGTGTTACATCCGATGGGGTTAATTTATTTCTCGGATGCCATTCCTTTGATAGCTTAGGATTGCTTTTTTCAAAATTATTATCTTTTGACGGCAAAAGCCCGGCACAGTAAGGACAATTATTGCCCACGTTCCTTGCATAGATCACAGCTTGCCATTCATGACCTTTATTACACTTCCACCAGACTTTTTGCCGTGAACTTTTAAAAACGTCACGAGGTGTAAGCTCACCATTTTTTGTTGGATGCCATTCTTTTACAAGTTTTGGATTTACAAATTCCAGGTTATTTAGCTGTAATGATTTTACCATGATTCGTGATTTTTAGTTATTTGGTTCTTTTATCAATAGTATATGCCCGGACAGCAGAACTTTCCGGGTATTTCAAGTCCAGACTTTTCTACAATCAGTAATTCCAATTTTCATGACACAAAGGTCTTTTAATTAATTCTTCTTGAACGGATCTCCACCTTGGCATAAACGTATCCATGAGAGCTTTAAATCTTTTATTGTGTCGTCGTTCAAGCAAATGGGCCATTTCATGTACCACTATATACTCTATACAATCTTTTGATTTTTTTGCCAGTTCTAAATTCAGCCAGATCCTTTTCACCTTCACATTGCAGCTTCCCCACCTGGTTTTCATTTTCTTAACCCCGAATTCGGAAACCTTAACCTTCATTTTTGCTTCGTATTTGTCAATAAGACCCGGAATTAAAACTTTTAATCTTTGACGATACCATTTATCCAGTATCGACCTTCTTTTTTCAACCCCTGTATTTGGACGCACATACATTTCAATTGTTTCATGATTTAAAACAACTTTTGGCGGCTGATTATGTTCTGTGACTTTTAATTGGTATTGTTTACCCAGATAGAAATGACTTTCTCCGGAAATAAATTCTATAGGTACTTCTCTCACCCGGTTTTTATGTCTGGCTTGATGTTTTTTAATCCAGTCCAGTTTTGAAACAGCAAAATCACGTATGATATCCAGATCCATTCTTGCTGGTGCGGAAATACGAACAGAACCCTTCGGAGGATTTACGCTCAAGTGAAGATTCTTGATATTCTTTTTTCTTATTTCTATGGATATATCACCAATATGTATTTGCTGTATATCCGTGTTTACTTTTCCCTTAAACAATTGCATGAATCCATTCATCTTCTTTTTCAGTTTTCTCTCTTCCATTTATTTTTTTCAACTAACAACAAGTTCAAAGAGTGAACAAAATTTAACGGACAAATTAATTAGCGGCTGTCCCTAATTAATTCTGATGGCTAGTCGGAAAAGACCAGTTTGCCTCCGAGGTGTCCCGCGTATGCAGCCGCTCCCAGAGCAAGGATGTGTACGCCCAGAAAGGCGAGCCGGGAAGAATTGCCTGCCGTCATAACCGTATCATCTACAAGGCGCCATACCACGAGTACCGCGCACAGCAGGATAACAATAATTCCCATGACAATCTTTTGTCTGAAAAGCGATGTCATATTGCCGCCATACTTTCCCTGCCAATCGGCATAACCGGAAAACAGAACCACGGGCATGGCCAGCACCACAACGACGAGATTGTAGAACGCAGCTTGGGCAAATCCCATGCTGTCGAAAATAAATGACAGCAGAAGAAACAGCACCACCACCGGCAGCAGTCCGTTGGGCATGTGCACGGTAATGGGATGGGCTTTCTCTTTGACCATCAATTCGGTAATTCGGTCCAAAGCACCCATTGACCGGGTTCCCGGTGCGGTGGTTTGAGAACCGGATGCAGTCCCTGCCTCCGGTGGGGCCTGTTTTGCTTCTTTCCCCTCTTCCTCTGAAATTTCTTCAAATTTATCTTTTGTGGCTTTACAGAGCGGACATATTTCAGGCGACTCATCCCCTTGGTGGATATAACCACAGATCGTACATTTCCAATACTTCATAACACTCCTCCTTTTTATTTTATCTTTCAGCTATAACAACTTACGAAAAGATTAAATTCTAACAAACTATGAATTATGAAAATTTTCCTTAAATGTCTGTGATGTCCAATATTTTATCTTATGTGGTGCCCCTTGGAGTAAAATTTACCACGCAAAAAGATAATAACTTAATTACTAAAGCCTGACTCCATGCCCTAAATTAAATATTCTTAGAGATGAGTCAAGAGCAGAAGCATTTTCTCTCCCTTAATGGTCAATGGCAGATCTGACCCCTTGCCTTTTAATCATAAGATCCTCAATGTAAATATTTCGCCACTACTTAAATCCTTTCAACATACTATGAGTCAAGAGTAGACTTGACCCATTTACCTTTTTAAATAGAGAAATGTCCCTTATTTATCCAAAAACCAAATAAATCAGGCAGGGATCATCGCCCGGTGCTTTTCGAGAAATACCTGATCAGGTCTGAAGCGTTTCGGGAGAGAAATCGACCGACCTTCGAAGGTTAAAAAATATGTCTTGAAGGCTTCGTTGCTATAGTACTCTTTTAACTGGCGACTAAAAATCATGCGGTAGTCCTCGTCGAAGGAAATCAGGTGCTTATCAAACACAGCGTCATACGTCGCAGAAAGGCAAAGGCCGTTAGCAGGATTCATGCGGTTCTTTTCATCGTCTTTCCACGCGACAATATGGCTAGCACGCAGAACCTCGGGAATATTAAGCCCACATACACAGCATTTTGTTTCGTAAGTCATTAGTAGCATTTTCCGAAAAAAATTCTGATTAACCCGAGTCTTAGTCTCACGCAAGATCTCCTTGCCCTCGAGAGTTGAAAAGTCGATATCATGATCCGAAACTAATGCCGCAATCAAATCAACTTCTTCTTCGTTGAGTCGCTTTGCGAGTTCTGCCGGGTTCACATCAGGTTGATTGGCCAGATTCCAAAGTCGCTGCTCATAAGGATGAAGGATCAGGAACTCCTTATAGCTCTTTAGCGCGGCGGAATAGAAACGACTGCGCCAGTAGCTCGGCTTGTAGTCTGTCTCAAATATACCATCATCGCTGAGATTTTGCTGTTCAAGAATGAACTCATACAGCTCATCCACCAACTTCGGGGACTGGATAAAAAAGATATTCGAGCATTGGGGAAATCTATCGGACCGTTTTGTCAAAATCGGCCCTAGCAGCTCCAGCGCACGAACATAAGACGAAGCCTTGTTACTGCCTTCCGCGTTTTGCTCGTCCATATATTGAGAATACCGTAATTTGTTATCCGAAATTTCGACTGTTCCGTCTTTAACTTTCGCCATTCTATAAATCCTTTATGGGATTATTACGTCACCTGTCAAGAGTGTAGCCCTGACCCCGTTGTTTTACTCCGAAGCTTATAAATATACAAATCAAATTTCTAACGAGTGAACAAAGCTTAACGGGCAAGTTAATTAGTGGCTATAACCGATTAATCAAAGGTCAAGCGTAGACCTGACCCCGGAGCTTTAGTAGAAACAATTTGACAAACAAAAACGACTGATAAATTTTATCAAAAGTCAAATGAAAACCTTAGCGTGATGCCTCGAGTGCTAATTTTCTTTCTAACAACAGAAATTCCTTAAAATATTTGAAATTCAGAAATATTTTTTAAAAACGGTTATTATTATCTCAATAATTAAAAAATATTTTCTATAAGTTAACTTTCCAAGGCTTTGCTTTTGATGAATTATATTTTACAAGCTTTGCCCAATTAATTTCTCCATCATTACAAAATTCCGAGATAAACAACTCTGTAAATTTATTAATCACCTTTGCGTATTCTTTTTGGAAAGCATCATTTTCCTCTTTTGCTCGTTTATCAAGTGGTTCAATTATTTCAACATATAATGTATCAATACCTGATATCAATGACCAAAACCTCTGTCCACAAAGTTTTTCATATGTCCCTTTATCCGGGTTATTATCCCGACCATAGCAGCAACCATTGATGGCTCTAATATTTACTCCAGCCTGACTAGTCCGTAATATCCTCTGAGCTTTATTGAAATTGTCTTTTAGCTTTTTTATTTGGCTACTGTTTCCCCAGTTGGGCCCTGATTTTATTGAAACAAGATATCTAATATCATCTTTATCAAATTCAAGATCTATTCCTTCAGTAGATGACTTCCTGCCACCATAAACCTTGAAATTTATATAAATTGCCAGACCTTCAAGGAAATCACCAAAGATAGATTCTTCTTGTGAAGACAAATGAGCATCCAATAATGAAGTAACTAAATCCTGTGCTTTTAGAATGTTCTTTGCCTTGAAAAGGTAGGGGTTTTTTCTTTTTAATATTTTACTAAGCTTCAAATCAGCTAAATTATCCAATCGCTTTTTATGAAACTGGCCTATATTTTTCTCAACATATTTTTTAACATCCTTTATGGTTACTCCCAAAGTATCCTCCATCTTTAACAAGACATTTTTACATTCAACAAAACTCAGATATTATATCTCAAACCTCATAACTCTTCATAATTTTTGATATACCGCAGCAACGCTTTGCCAATAGCATAGCCAAGACCAACAGGAACAGCATTGCCGATTTGTTTATATTTATTAGCTATTGATCCTTGAAATTTCCAACTATCAGGAAACTGCTGCACTCGCGCATATTCATTTACGGAAAGAGGCCTAAGCTTTCTTGGGTGACATATACAAGTACTCTTATGCATAGGACTTGTTGGAACAGTAGGACAAGGTTTGTTATATGAAAGTCGCCTATAAAATCCCACTTTACCGCCGCCAGATTCATAAGCACCCCCCATGGCTTCCTTGATCAAATGTTCTGGTAAATTTCTCCAGTTTTGCCCTTCCTTTAAAAGACGTAAATATTTTAATCTTACTTCAGAATAAGGTATAAACTCTGGTGATGGGTCTTTCAGATCTTGAAAGGCATCTTTTAATGTTCTCCAGGGCAGAGAAAACATATCCTCATCCTTTGAATAATTACCTATAGGCATAGTAATCTGAAAACCTTCCTTGCTTCCAAGAAAAATTACACGTTCCCTTTTTTGTGGCGTACCATAGTTTGCCGTGTTAACAAGTTCAGCCGTGACTACATAACCCATATCTTTGAAATATTTATTGAGCATTCTTAATACACTGCCATGCATTTCCTCGGGAGAAAGGGCCCCGTATTTTTTTGTGCGTTTGTCCAATGGCCGGTGTTTAATAGAGGCTGAAAGAATCCCCCGAACATTCTCCATAACAAAAAAAGGTGGTGAAATTTCTTTTACTATGCGTAAAAAGTCAAACATCACTTCGCCTCTGGGGTCATTAAAGCTCTGTCGTTTACCAGCTGTACTAAAAGATGGGCAAGGCGGCCCCCCAACGACAACCATAACGTCTTCTTTTTTTATGGGGAATTCCTGAAGGATCTTATCGCCAGACCAATTTCTAATATCATCACAAAACCGGGGAATCTCAGGCCTGTTATGCTTTATAGTCTCGCAAGCCCACTTATCAAGTTCAAGGCAACCAAGCGGATTAAAACCTGCTTCTTCTAATCCTAGGTCTAAGCCCATTGCACCACTAAAAAGTGAAACAAAACCTGGCTTCTTTTTCTTCACACCATAAGGGATTACCCCTTCATTAGTTTTGTTACTATACTTAGAAAGCCCACCTAGGATAAATAATTTATTCTTGTGCATATGATTTTTCGCTTGTAAATGAATTGAGAGAACTATTTTTAATAAAAACCAAAGAATTTAAAATTTAAAAAGTATATTTTTAAGCCCTTATCATGCAAGACAAGGAAGGGGGGGGTCCAGCTGTACCTTTAATAATTATTGAAATAGAACCTTAAAATAAAAATCATCATTAACTACATACATAAAGGCCGCTTCAACTTGTAAATCCGTGGGCTTTATAGCGTTGTTGGCAGGAATGTAACCCTGCCCCCTATGTTTCTTCTTGGCTTAGTTCAATTCGATACTTATCAACTTGTTTATTCCAATTATCACTTTTTAAGATATTTTCATAAGGGTTTTGTTCCATTATTGGCTTATAATCATCCTTGCTCATCTCTTTTCTGTTCACTAAGTAGAGCCAATAAGTATTTTGTTTTCTTTTAGCTACTTGATATTCATTTTTAGACCAATAAAAATAAGGTTTATTCCCCTCATACGATTTCACCTCAATAAATCGGTTATATTCATTATCATTTTCTTCATTATAAGAAGCAATATCATAACCTTCATTAACAATATATTCTGCAATCCAATCAATTGTCTGGTTTCCATTTAGTCTTTTATTCTCAAATAGTAAAACAAATTTTTCTGCTTTTTCTCCATAAATCTGTTGTTTTTCAATATTTTTTTTAAACTCTTCTATACCGATTTGCCTCTTTCTTATTTCAGGAAGAAGCGTTTTATCAAACAATTTCCTATAGCGCGGATTGATAATATAATTTTTAATTTCAGGTGTTGGATGTGTATTTATAACACCAAAATCTATCAGTAATTGTTTAAAGTTTGAAAATTTAAAAGCAAAAGCTGCATTACGAATTTGGAATGATTTGTAAATAATATCATAAGATAGATGCTTTGTTTGAAAAATACCATAAAAAGAATCATCATCTTTTATCGCTCTAAAAAGAAATTCTACAAACTTATCAGACATCTGTTTTTGACTGTTTAAAGAATTTGTAATTTCATTATTAAGAGTAATAGTGTTGTCCACCAATATTAATATTTTAGTTTTAATTGCTAAATCTATACAACCATCAAAAACATACCTGGCATTAATTGTTTTGTTATAAAACGATTGCTTTAAATCAATTATAGTCCACGTAGTTTCAACATTTTCATTTATTGTATTAACTAATTGAAAAAAGTATTCTGGAGTACCTAAGTTATTATAGTGGCTAAGCTCGTTGAGCATAGTTAAAAATTAAGTCCTTAATTATGTCTGTTTCATCATTTTCATTAATTATATTAAATAATGGGATATCATCATTAACGATCTTCTCCATTCGTTCGACCTTATTATGTAATCTATGGTTAATCACTTCATCAATCGAATCTTTCGAAATAAAATAATAATAATTAGTTTCTTGATCTTTTTCTAATCCGACCCTATGAATCCTATCTTTTGATTGGATGAAACTTGCCGCATTATAATCTCGCTCCATATAGATCGCGTTGTGACAACCTTTATGTAAAGATATTGATTCTGAAACAGCAAATGGATTAGCTATGACGACTTGGAATTCCGAATTGCTAGGGTTATTAAATTTTTCAATAGTTATCTCACGGTCATTTTGTTCGACTTCACCAATCAATAGATTTGAATTTATATTATTGTCAAGCAAGTATTGTTTTAACTCCTTAGCATTCTGTATGAAAATAGTCCAGATAATGACCTTGCCTTTATTTGGCAAGATATTTTTTTTTATGACTTCTAATATCTCATTGAACTTTTTTGGTGTCTCGAATTTTGAATAATCACATATTTTATTGAAAAATTCAGAATCATTAATATATTCATCTGTATCAGTTGTAAAAACAGAATTAGGATCGACTTCACCAGTCGAATAGTCACCTTCGAGTGAATCCTTTAATGTTTTTGCCAATAGAGATGGATTTGTAGAGGCTTGCCGCAATCGAATAAGTTTTGCTTTATTAAGAATATCTTTTATTGTTCCAGAACTATTTTTTTCAAAAGATTCGATATATTTAGCTTCAATAAAATCATAAATCTCCCTTTGATAACAACCCATCTCAATATTTATTATTTTTTCATTTATGGGAGGCAACCCTAAATCATCTTTTTTAATTCTAAGAAAAAATGGAGAGATGTTTTCTTTTAGTTTTTGTACCCTTGGATTTTCAGATAAACTATTTTTAGTCATATCCTCAAGGTTCTGGTAATGGACTTGAAGGATATCTTTAAACCTAAAAGGGTAAATAAATTTATATAGATTATAAATATCTTGGTAACCGTTAGGAACAGGAGTTCCTGTCAAAACAACTCTTGAAATAGCTTCTTTTGATATCTCTACAACACTTTTCCCCCAGACTCCTTCTGGATTTTTAATCCTATGAGCTTCATCTATGACTACCATGGTTTTATTTCTTTTTAGGAAATCGACAATATCTTTTTTTAAAGAGTCTACACCGCCGTGAAAAATAAGTGTGACCTCAGAAGGATTAGATGAATATAGGTGCTCAAGTTTTTTATCTTTTGAAATATCAATATCGCCAGACAGTCTTTGAAATGATGTTGTTTCACCAAAACAATCACTATATTCTGTTTGCCAAGGAGCAAAGGATGATATGGGACCTACGACAAGAAGAAAGTCGACGTGTTTTGGATCGTCTTTAGGAAGGTTTCTGAGATATGTGTATGCAGCATAGACAATCGATGTTTTACCCGCACCTGGAACAGAAAAATTGCATGAATTTTGGGCAAAAGCCATATGAAAGGCTGAAAGCTCCTGTAAGGTATACAGTGCCCTTTTCATCTTCACTTCTAAAACTCCTCTAAACTTCTTGAAATTCAATATTAATTCTGAATCTAGTCCAAATTCGTTATTACGGATAGATTTAGCTTTTCCAGAAAACTCATGAAACAAATTTTCTTCTCTATCAAAGTTTTCTACTTCTTTTTTTGTTTCTTGAGATAAATCCTTTTCATAGCCAAATTTATCTAACAACTCTTTAATCTCTTGCAAAACCTGGATTTGGGTTTCTTCTCGAAAGGGAATACAGATAACATCATTATCAATATAATAACCAAGTCTCTTAAAAGACATAATAAGTCTTTTATTCTTGACAATACTCCCAATGCTATCATTGATGATAAAACAAGGGGCAGCAACATCATTATTAATGTCTATTGATATAATATTCATTATAATAATTTATTTATCGCATAACCAAGTGATTGGATTTCTTTTGTTTGTTCTTTAACTTTATCGATCTCTGTGTCTGGTATCGTACTTTCATCAATTGATCCTAACAATTCAATAACATGAGCAAGTATCTGCGATGGAGATTTTTTATTTAATGTTCTAAAAACTTTATCACCTAAATCTTTTACAAGTGCCTGTACTTTTGGGTTAGAAAATGAGGGATGTTTTGTTTTTATTGCTTCAAATGATTGCAAAGACTTTTTTATTAATTTTTCAGGCTTATCCGAGGCTTTATTGTAGCCAACAAGACTTTTATGCTCGTTCAGATTTTCAATAAACAAACTCTCGGGGTTTTCAGACTTGGAGTTTTCAAAAAAATCACTATCTCTTGAATCTAAATGTTTTTGTAGATTCTTTGAATCAATATCGATTTCTGATTCTTTTGGCAAATCTTTTATTATGCTAAAATGTTTTTTAGTAAAACCATCCCAAATAGTTTTGTCTCCAAAAAAATGGTTTTCTTTATTACCTTCTGCTAAATTCCTAAACTCCCTACCATCATAATTACTTTTCCCTCTTAATCTTATATAGTCAAAAGCGATCCATTTTAAATCGTCAACATGATGATCTTTATATCCATCAAATCCTTTTTTACTTTCTGTATTGTAAAATATATTTAACCACTTTGTGAGAGATAAAAACTGATCTTCTCTTCCGTCAAGCTGAGTATATATACCATCATAGTCAAACCTATTAAGGTATTCATCCATGACAATCATCGTGTTTAAATATTTTTCTATCTCACCTTTAGGTTCTCCCATCCAATCAGAAATCTTTCTAATGGCACCCTCTTCGAATTCATCAACTTTTATTTCAGATGCATTAGAGAGTTGCAAATAGATCTCCTTAGATTTTAAATATTTTTCTGTGGCATTATATCCAATTTTTTCATCTTCTCCCATTTGAAATTTTGTTTCTAACTTTTGAACCTCCATAGGATTTTCATCTAAAGTCACGGGGAGTATTACTGCTTTGAAATACTCATATTTTTCTAATTTCCCAAGCAACATGGCTCTTCTGTTTCCATCAATAATAATTCCATCCTTAGTAATAATCCCGACCTTCTGCTGGCCTAATTCTTCAAGGTCTTTTAAGGTTTTTTTATTACGGGTTGTATTTGAGTTCCAGAGCAGTTGTCCTATAAGTTCTTTCCCTGAATCTGTTTCAACGTCAATGTTATGATTTTGCCTTTCAAGAGATTTTGTCCTACTTAAAATCCTCCCATTATGTTTATTGTAAATCAAATAATCCAACGGTACTCTATATGATGGCATTATTGGTAAACCATCTTCCCAAGGTATTTCTTGTTTTCCGAAAGGGTCATCCCTATCAATGATCTCTTGTATTTTTTTAACTCTATTCTCTTTATTCATTATCTATCCTTTTTTTCAGTTAATAAATTCCGCACGAGAACAACACTATTTTAAAACCTCTATCCTTCTTAAAGATAATTTCTGACTTCTTTATGAACTGTAGATATTACGAAAGCATCGTCTAAATAGCCATCAGCAGTATAATCAGGTATTATATCCTCTGCCAAGATTAGATAATGAAGTGCTGCGATCACTCTGTCTAGTTCTTTAGAAGATATTGTTTTTGATTCGAGCATAAGAACTAAATCCTTAGCTTGAGATATCATCTTTTTCGCATAATCTGGCAGTTTTCTTTTTTTATGTATAGTAGAAAGCTTCTTATCAAATTTTTTAAGTATCTCTTCAATATCACTTTCAGAAATATTTTTTGAGTAATCATCAATATATTTAATTAAGTCTAATCTTACCTGTTCGCTCAATTCGGTATTAGGCATAATTTAAAAACCTTTCTATTATGAAATATATTATAAGTTTTTTTGTTAATTTAAGATCATTAAATATTATAATGAACGACTTTGTCATATCCGGACAAAAACATAAATCTATTTTATCTCCTCCACAATAGAATGCATTTGGTTCGCTTGGACAAAACGATTGTATGGTTTATAGAAAATGGCCATTTTTAACTGTGCCTGGATCGCTTGATGTTGAAGGAAGTTTATTGAAAGGAATGAGTTGAAAAGACTTTGAACTTTTGCAATTGCCTTTACCACTACTCCCCCTCAAATACTTAGTGTACATTAAGTAAATTTAATAAATCTTATAACTTTATATCAAATATTATTTTAGAAGTATATAGATTGATTTAATTATATGATTTATAGGGTTTTGCAGAGTTTTGATTAAACTGCAAAGTCAAAAACTTTAATACTTTCTCACAGAGGACGCTGAGAACACGGAGTTTTTTGTGTAGGTCAAAAGAATAAAAGCTATTCTCACCACAGAGGCACAGAGGACACAGAGTTATTTGTGTAGGTCAAAAGCATAAAACCTTACTCTCGCAGAGAACACGGAGTTTTTTTGTTAAAAATCAAAAGATTAAAACATTAATCACCACAGAGGCACAGAGGCACAGAGAGCGCAAAGAAAAGCTGATGTTAAAATCTTAGAAAAAGGGGTTTGACCTTTATCACTATCCCCTCTTCACTTCATCAAATGTTTTTCCTTTAAAGCTGGATCGATTAATTCCGCTCTAGTCTCTGCTTCAATCATTTGGTTTGGTCCTTGTTTTCTATCAGCTTTTTCTCCAATTCTTCCAGTTCTCTTATATCTTCCCTGTCAGAAGTAAGGGCCTCCTCTTTTTTTCTTTTTTTATCAAATGCTTCATAGCGCTCTTCTGCAATTTTTTTTGCCACTTCCGCTTTAATTTTCCCTGCATGGGTCAATAATTCATGTTCGTTAAATTTCAGAAAAGCATCTAATTTTTCCGACCACTGCTCCATGGTAACTGTTTTCCGCCGACGTGCCTGCTGCTCAGCATAAGGATACTCCCCGCAGCAACCTGCGGTGTATCTCGGTAATTAAGTTTGATTTTTTTCAGATACATGCAGCTTAACCTCGCACCGTGGTGCTATGTATGCACGGCATGCTTCCGACCAAGGTACATGGTAACAATTTCATTGAGTTCTTTAATTTCATCGGCATTCAGATAGTTCTTTGCAATAGTAACATCCTGTTTGCGAACAATGGATCCCTGCCAGGACGTTAAGCCCAGATTGGATTCTTCGGAATTGCTGCGGGAGTCAATCAATTCTGCGGCGGTTTTTCCGGTTATCGCCCATAGCATTTTATTTTGAACCTTTTTAAAAAAAATCTGTGCCTGATCGCTTGTTTTATCATAATCAATGGCCGTGGCATAAATATCTCTGATTTTTTGGTAAAAGCGCTTTTCTGAAGCACGAATGTCCCGAATCCGCTCCAACCACTCATCAAAATAATCCCATTTTTTAGCCTGCTTTAGACGTTCATCATCCATGGCAAAACCCTTGATGATGTATTCCTTTAATATCTTTGTTGCCCATATCCTGAACTGGGTCGCTCTTTTGGAATTAACCCGGTAGCCCACGGCAATGATGGCATCAAGATTGAAATACTCCATGTTACGGGTAACGGAGCGATTCCCCTCTTTTTGAACTATTTCCATTTTGGAAACAGTTGCCGCTTTTTCAAGCTCGCCCACTTCATAAATATTGCTTAAATGCTTGGATATTGCAGGCACTTCCACATCAAAAAGCCCGGCCATTTTCTTCTGAGTTAGCCAGATGGTTTCGTTCAGAAATACAGTGTTAATTTTAACAGCGCCGTCCGGAGTTGTGTAAAGGACTATTTCAGACTGATTTGATTGTATGGTCATAAGATTATCTCTGAAATATAATTATCATTATCCAAACTTTTTATTTCAACTTGTCCGGTTAATCCCGGTCTCCAAAAAGTTAACTTAAACTCCTCTTCACTTCATCCAGTGTTTTCACATTATTTAATAGCTTTGTCTCTCAATTAGTTAGCACACATTAAGTAATTATTTAGAATTCCTTAATTTTATATCAAACCTTATCCCAATTGTATATTAAAAGACAGGTGATGATAGAAATTAGTTATTGGCTAATTTTCGGTCTCTGCCGATATCTCCTTTTCTTTAGGAGGAAGCGGGGAAAAATATCCGATAACCAGCATTAATATTCCAACAACAAGAAAAGTTACGATACGGGCAATAGTACCAATATCATCAAGATCAATCAAAAACAGTTTCACAACAACGATTCCAAGAAGTACTGCCCCTGCAAACCAGACCTCTCGTATTGCCTTAAGGCTTGCAAAAACCATTATGCCCAGAGCTGTAAGGGTCCATACAATGGAAATAGCCATCTGGAACTGAGCTGAATCATAAAGGCCGTTAAAGGTAAAAGACACATTGCACCAGTAATGAATTGTTCGGGCTATAAGTGCGTTTAGCCATAGAAATGAGACCGCACAAATAGCGTATGAGAGGGTTCGGGGCGGTAATTCGCACACCGGATAAATCTTTTGATTTTTTGTTTCTTTTCTCCATTTGAGGATAACCAGAAAAGAAAAAATCTGTGCCGCATCAAGAGGATTTATTATAGGCAGATAAGAAAGAGGTGATGGGTCTCCGTCATTAAAACAGGCTGCAATCAGCCAAAGAAAAATAAAAGCAATAACAGGAATCAACCCCTCTTTAAAATAGTCTGATTCAAATCGCTGAATAGGCCAGGATATCTTTCTTCCATACAAATAAAGAAAGAAAACAAAAAATCCAGGAACTGCGCCCCAGGCAATAAACTGAAAGATCGATGGATCTTTAATAATCTGGCCCAACCCCCAGGAAGCTTCCCACGAGAGCATAAATATAATAAACCAAAAAGATAACCGGTGTGATACGCTCACCTGATTTTGGCTCCACTTTTCTTCAAACCACCACAGCAGCTGATACTGCACCCAGAGATAAAGAGGCCAGGCAGCAAAGCCCCAGCCGTAAAAAGGTTGTTTCCAGGGGCCTTCTCCGTGACCCGATATAAATGAAACGACGGAAATAAGAACTACAGCAGGCAGTAAACCCATTGGCGGGAATTTCATGTCTGCCCATTTGAATTTGCGGTAAAGCCAACCCATTAACCAGCAGCTAAGTGTTATAAATAAAATAATAATATGCGCCTTGTCACCAGATGCAATATGAGCGTCAATTTCATGGATATTGCCGCCAAACCACCACAGCAAACTCCAGACTAATAAAGGAATGTGAAATTCTGTTTCCCATTCCTTTAAGCGATCTTTAAAGAACTCAAAACAGTAGTGAGAAATAATCCCCGCCATACAAATAACCAGACAACTCATGTAGATGCTGTTTACGATGGGGATGTCACCTGTTGAACCCTCAATGGTACCAAGGAACGCCACACCTGAGCCCAGCTGAAGGATAAGCCCGCAAGAACGCGCCAGAACCCGCTTTTGCCGTAACCCTATCCAAACAAGCCCTGCCCCTTCAAGCCCCCAGAGACCTGTGGTCCAGCTGCTGTCAAATGCAAGAGGAATTGAAAGACTGAAAAACACCACCCCAAGAGCAATGAAAGTTTCAGCCAGCATATACATCCCTTCGACTTTTCGTTTCCACAAAGAAAGCCCGAGACTAATATAAAAAATACTCAAAACTATTGAACTGATAGCTGAACCGTATTCATAGTCATTTACCAGACCACATTGAAGACCAAAAGCGATCAGCGGCAGGCCAAAGACCAAAGCGCCATCAATATAGCCCCTTAACTTTAGAGGCTGCCTGTGGGCAAAGAGAACAGAAATCGCGACATAAAACAGAAAAAATAAAATTAAAAAAGGCTCGATTGTGGCAAAATAAGACGGCTGGTAATATTTGCTTCCCCACAGAAGACCGATCGCAAAGGTAAAACCAAACCCCACCAGATTAAGCACCCGCCATGACCTGTACCATGCAAGACCGAGTATGCCTGCATTTAATAACGCATAGTATGAAAACAGCACGACATGACTTCCCGTACCTGATGACATAAGGATGGGTGCGAGAAAACCGCCCACAATACCAAAGATCGCAAGAGACCTGGCCTCCTGTGAAAGAGCCAGAATACCGGTTAATGTCACCAGAAGAACCATCATTACAAATGCAATGTCCAAGGTCAGCACGGTATACACCTTTGCCGCAGCAAACACCGTAAGATACATAATACCGACTGCACCGCCCTGGATAAGTACTGCATAGGTCATCCGTTTTAAACGCAAGCGCCAGCCGATAACAAGCATTATTGCTGCGCCTGTGCCAACTGCAAACAAACGAAGCCCGATAGGCAAAAGATTGCGGTCAGCCACATATTTAAGAAGAAATGCCACCCCAAAAAACAGTATGATAATACCGATACGAACCACCACATTTCCGGTGGTAAAAAAGTCTTTTATATATTTCTGGGCGCGCTTTTCAAAAGTATCAATTGATTGGATCGCAGCAGGCTGAGTGACTCCTTTTGCAGATGAAGACTCGCCCGGAAAAGACAGGGCTACATCAGGTTCATCCTCAGAAGTAGACTCATAACTAAATGTTGAAGGTTTAAATTCCACGCCTTCAGATTCGATATCTTCATCAACAACTATAACGTCTTTATATTGCGCATCAGGCGGCTTTTGTTCAGGTTCTTCTGTTTCATCGGTGATTATTTTTTCAGAACTTTTAACCTGCTGCTCCAGCTTTAAAATTCGTTTTCTAAGCTCAATAACAGAGCCGGTAAGAAAACCAATTAAAGCGCCAAACAGCGCATACTGAAACTCTAAAAAAGAACCGCCGATAAGAACTCCGAGTATTACAAGAAAAATAGTTATTGGCGTCATAAGGTTTTCCTTAAATAAACAGCGGTTAATAGCTAATTACCTCAACCTGGAACGCTGAGATATTTATTAAGGTAATAGATTATAGAACCAGCCTGACACATCAAGAAAGATGAACATTAATTTCGTTCACAATACAATCAATCAGATTATTTGCTGATATTTATTTTATCGTCTTCACAATGGGAATACCATTGGTACCGCTTGGGATATAAACCGTTGTATGATTTGGAGAAGAGGCCATTTTTAGCTGTGCCTGAATCGCTTCATGCTGAAGATAGTTTTGTGAAAGTGTTGAATTGATAATCTTTTGCGCTTCTGCAATACCCTTTGCTTCTTCTATCCTGATCTCCGCATCTTTCTTTGCAATCTCTCTCTGGGTAACCTTCTCATCAAGCAGCTGCTTTGCAGCCAGTTTCTTTTCCACTGCTTCTGTTACCACCTTTGGATAATCAATATTTCCAACAACACCGGAAATAACAATAAACGGTGTATCAGCAAGATATTCTCTAAGTTCCGCTAATACTGCTTTAGCAATATCATCACGTTTTTCTTTAACCTGCCTGCTGTCATGAACCTGAACATTTTTCCGGATCATTGCACGAAGCGGTTCTTTAATGTAGCGGGCATAAAATTTCTTTCCGGCGAATTCTTCAACAACACTGCGGACCGTACCCGGCTTAACTTTAATGATAGTTTGAAATCTAAAGGAAATATTTAACTCATCTTTTACCAAGACATGAAAATCTTCCGCATAGGTTCGAGGACGAAAATCGACATTTTCAACTTCATTTCTCCACAAAGAAACACCAAAGTTCTGGGGCCCTTTGAGCGACCCTCTATAACCCCCTGTTCCAAATACCCTGGGACTTTCCTTAACATACCCTTCATGACCGGCAGGAGTTGATGGATTGGTACAGCCAAAACATAAAAGCACTAAACAAACCAGTAATAATAAATATCTTTTTTTCATACTACTCCTCCTTAAATATTTAATGTACGATAAGTAATTCTTTTAAATTATTAAATTTTATATCAAATTCTATATTAAATGTATATAGGGTGATACACCTAGATGGTATAGGTGTTTTACCCTATAGGGTCTGGGGGTGATATAAAAGATTACCCAAATAAAAACGTAATACCTTTTCACACCGCAGAGGCGCAGAAAAAGCAGGGGTCACAGTGAAAACCTGGGGTTTTGTTAAAAGAAAAGCGGAGAAACTAATATCAGGCAGAAACATCTGAGTGAGGAGTTTCGAGTGCGGAATGCGGAGTAAAAATCAAAAAATTAAAACATTAATCACCACAGAGGCACAGAGTACGCAGAGAAAAGTCGGTTGAAATTTCAAAAGCATTAACTGTTTTTAAAATAATCTTCCCATTTACTTTCAACAAGTTTAAAAGCCTCCGGAGCCCTTTCTTCCAGTACCGACAAATTATCATCAGGAAAAATTTCCGGACCGCCTTCCGACTCAAGCTGACGGGTGGCATCGATTACGATCTTGCTGCTTAAAAACATATCCTTACAGCTGGGATCCACAGGCATATGAACAGACTGCTTTATGATCTGGCTGCCGGGATACGGCTGCCAGCGGGTGCCCACCGCATGAATGACCCGTGAGGTATCCACCGGATCAATATCTTTATCAACTATGATAACAACCCGCTTACTAAAGCCCGTGGACCGGTTGCCAAGAATAAGAAGCCCTGCCTCCATGCCCTCGCCCGGCAGTTTCTTATCAATACTTGCAATAACGATCGCGGGCGTCTCAGTGGGCGTATAGAGCTTTATAAGGTTGGGCATGATCTTCTTTAAATGGGCAAAATGAGACACATCCCACGGCAGGGTCAGGAATGCCCCGCCAATGCCCGGCCAGAGATTATAGACCCAGGGGTTTTTGCGGTGGGTGATCTTTTTGACGTTCATATAAAAGGTATGCGATTTTTTACCCACATATCCAAAAAGCTCACCATATGGACCTTCCTCTTCTGTTTCCATGGGAATTTCACCTTCCAGGATAAACTCGGCTGTTGCCGGAACCATAAGATCATTGGTCTCGCTTTTCACAAGCGCAACAGGTCTTCCCCGAAAACCGCCGGCCAGGGCAAATTCATCTTCGTCTTCACCTGCCAGACGGGTGCTGCTCATCATCCAGGAGACAGGATCAAGCCCGATGGCAACAGATACTTTAACCGACTGCTCACCCCGCTCACCCGCATTCATCATATATTTATAAGCATGGGAAGCAGCAGTAAAGCAGAGCCCGGCTTTTTTGGGTCCCTTTATATGCATACGGTAAGTACCCACATTTCGGCCAAGTTCAGGGTCATCCATAATAGCTGATCCCGCGCTGATAAAGCGCCCGCCGTCTGCCGGATTATTTTTTATCCAGGGAAATTTTAAAAGATCCACCGCATCGCCCTCTAAAATGACCTCCTTGCAGGGGGCATCCTTATTCTCAACAATAATTGGATCTATTGTTTTCCATTTAAGATCATCATCAAGACCTTTTAGTATCTGCTCCACAGCCAGGTCATGCATCTCACAGTGATTGTCATTTATAAGTTTCGGATCAACACCAAAGGCATTTGCCACCGCTCCATAGCTGCTTATAATATTGGCAATAACAGGGGTCTCATAGATACGCTCATCCATCTTTGTCTTTTCAACAATAAATGCAGGCGCATTTGTTTTCATGCGGCTATCGAGCTTATAGGAAAAAGCGGTCATCTCATATTGATCCTGATCCATTTCAGGAATTTTCAGCAGTTTGCCGTCTTTTTCAAGTGCAAGAACAAAATCACGGATTGAGTTATATGGGAACATAATATTCCTTTCCATATTTGACTATTAAGTTTTAGCTGCTTTATAATTACTTATAGCACATTAAGTAACTCCAATTAATTTTTAAAATATATATCAATATATAATACGAAAAGTATATAAAAGGATACACCTGTGTGAGTTTGGAGTAGGAAATTCGATGTTGTTTGTATAAGTTAAAAACATAAAAACTATTCTCACCACCATTCGACAAGCTCATGGCAGGCAGAGACGCAGAGGTCACAGAGTTTTTTTGTGAAATTCAAAAATGATTATTTATTTAAAAACGACTTGCAATATGTCAGATATGACATATAATTAAAATATGAAATCAAAAGAAAAACCAATTGTATGGCTGTATGGTGAAATTAAAACACCGCCTTTTTCACAGACAGCCAGAATTGAAATAGGATATTTACTACGCAAACTTCAAAAGGAACATAATTTAACAATGCCGTCTTCACGTCCAATGCCTTCAATTGGAAAAAGATGTCATGAACTAAGAGTCAACGATGAAAATATAACCTGGAGAATAATATATCGTATTGATATCGATGCAATAATCATCATTGATATGTTTAGCAAAAAAACAAGTAAGACTCCAAAAACAGTTATTGATGTTAGCAAACAAAGAATAAAAGACTATGACTCAATAAAATAGAATGAGAGGTATATAAAATGGATATTAATAAAAAAAAGAAACTGGAAGCTAAGGGCTGGAAAGTCGGTTCTGCAAAAGACTTCTTAAATATAAGCGATGATGAAATGGCGCTTATTGAACTTAAAATCTCACTCGGGGATACTCTACAAAACAAACGTAAACAGAAGAAAATAACTCAATCTCAATTAGCAAAACTACTTCATTCAAGCCAGTCAAGAATTGCTAAGATGGAAACAGGTGACCCGTCTGTTTCTCTTGACCTGTTAGTAAAATCTCTATTTTCTTTAGGCCTTTCTAGAAATGAACTGGCGAAAGTAATTGGCTGATATTCTGAGCTTAAAAAACATAAATTGGAGAAATCATGGTTCGCATCCCCACCCATCGGGAGCCCACTCATCCCGGCGAAATGCTATTAGAGGAATTTATAACACCTATATGTATCACCCAGAGAGTCTTATCAAAGACTATACACGTGCCGTATCAAAAAATAAACGAAATTGTAAATAAACGCCGCGGAATCACACCCAGCACAGCTTTAAGACTGGGTAAATATTTTGGAGTATCTCAGACTTTTGGATGAATCTTCAATTAAGATGGGATCTCTACTTTGCCAATAAGGCTGAATCTAAAAACCTGAAGACCATCAGACCCTTCCCAGGGAAAACCTCTTCTTCCCTTCCTGCCCGGAAAGTCCTGCAATCGAAGACTGCATAAAAAAGAAGGAAGAAGGAAGCTTAAATTCTAATTTAACCACAGAGACGCAGAGAGCGCAGAGTTGTTTGTTAAAATCAAAAACATATAATTCATGCATAGCATAATGAACATTACACCTGAATCCATGGCCCCTTGAATCCTTTTGTCATCAAGACAAAAACCGCTCCAGAACATCCTAATCCAAGCCATTAAACCAGTAATTATTTAATTCTGAAAAGTATTGCTTCCGGGGAATCGGGGCCTGTATTTTTTCCCAAACATAGAATTCCGCTTCCTTTCAGCTCGATTTCGTTTCGTTTTAAACGGAAGGGCTCTTTCTCCCCTTCAATAAAAATATAAGTACCGTTTGAACTCTGATCGATCAGAATGAACTTTTCCCTCCTAAGCTCAATGCGGGCATGACTCCGGGAAACTAACTTGGAACTCACTATAATATCATTATGAGACTGGCGTCCGAGGCTGGCGCTTGGGTTTTTGGGTTTGATCTCAACGGCCTGGCTGGAAAATATCAACTCCAGACAGGCTTTTGAACTTTTCAAAAAAACTGTGTCCCTGGAGCGGTTAAATACAAAAGTCAGATCCTGATGCTCCCATATGGTTTCATATACTTTGAACTCGCCGCTTTTCCCTTTGATTGTGATTTTGTCTATGCATTGGGAAGATGATTTTAATTTTGGTTCAAGCTCATCATAAACCTGCTGGCTTATGAGAACCTGACGCTGTTTCGCAAGCCCGGTAATTCGGGAAGCCATGTTAACTGTGTCTCCGTAAACATCACCATCTTCCAGGATAACCGGGCCAAAATGAATGCCTATGTAAAGATTAAGCGGTTCAAGGTCCTGCTCCTGAAGGGCAAACTTAAGCTCAGCAGTTTTATGCATGGACATTCCTGCCTCAACAGCTGATGCGGCGCCGGGAAAAATGCACATCACCTCATCACCAATCGTTTTTATCACAGAGCCTTTATGCTGCACAGCCACTTTTGAAAGCGCTGAGAGACATGAGCTTATGAGATTTTGTGCTGCATTATCTCCCAGGGCCTCATAAATATTTGTACTCTTTGCAATATCTGCAAACAGTACGGACAGAGTAGCTGTTTTTTTATTCATAAATTAAAAACCTTGTACATATGCAATCGTTGTATGCCCTTCATAAGGGGTCAGAACTCCATTTAACCTTTGATAAGTTTCTTCTCAATTTATGATATCTTTCCTGAAAGATAAATTTATAAACAGTATAAACGTTCTTGAGAGAATTTAAAACCAATTTAGAGCATGGGTCTTTAGTTGGGCGTAAAAACAATTCTCACCACCATTCGACAAGCTCATGGCCGGCAGAGACGCAAAAAGCTCAGGTTTTTTGTGTAAATCAAAAATATTAAATTAATTTTATCACAGATTTATCCGCGAAAACATAAAAGCTTAATAAATAAAAAGATAATATTTTAAAGGAAGGATAAACTTATTTTTTAGTGCTGTTTATATACCAGTTGAGTTTTCTGAAGATTCCCCGTATGACCTGTACATCTTCAGAGGTCAACCCTGCCCTGTTTAAAATTCTCCTGAAATTTCCCATAAAATGTTCCGGGTTTTGTGGGTCAAGATAATCGATGTCAATTAAGGCTTTCTGCATATGAGCATACATCTCTTCAACCTTATCAATTGGCGCACGGTCGGGATGATAATGTTTAATATCATCAGCAGTTATGTTTTGAAGACCTTTAAATATCTCATAACAAATGATAAGCACGGCCTGGGAGATATTAATGGAAGACGCATCATCTGCTGTGGGTATAACGATCACTTCATTGCAGAGCTCAAGCTCGTTGTTGGTAAGCCCGAAATCCTCCGGCCCAAAGAGTATGGAGACCATTGGAAAGGGAACCTGGCCTTTTATACTTTCAACCATATCCATGGGTGAAATTATGTCCCGCCATTTTCTGCTTCGAGCGGTGGTCCCGAACAGATAAATAGATCCGGCTGCTGCTTCCGCTATCGAATCAAAGATCTTAATATTTTTAAGAATATCTTTGCCATGAGTGGCCATCATATAAGCATCTCCATCAACCTCACACTGCGGTTCAACCAGACAAAGAGAGCTTAAGCCCATGTTCTTCATGGCACGGGCAGTTGAGCCGATATTTCCGGAATTAATGGTCTTGGTTAAAATGATATTGATATTTTCAAAAGTTGAATCAGACATTATAAATTTTACTTACTATTTTCACCGCCCGCTTCGCTAGAGACGCAGAGAAAGACAGGGTGTTAAAAGCTAATAAACATGATGCTGTTCTTTGCGTGCTTTGCGCCTTTGCGGTAAGATCCAGCTTCATAAAACGGTCTCAAAAAAATCAATTACCTTTACGCTTAAAAAGCAAAGGAATGTCATCGATCACGATCGTATAAATACAGGGTATTAAAAGAAGGGTTAAAAATGTGGCGCCGGCCAATCCCCAGAATATGGTACTTGCCATGGGTGCCCAGATCTCTGATTTACCGCCCAGACCCATTGCCATGGGAAACACCCCGAACATGGTGGTAATGGAGGTTAAAATAATTGGCCGAAGCCTTAATCGGCCGGCCTCAACAATGGACTGCCACCTGCCGCGCCCGTTTACCCGGGCATTATTAATAAAGGTCAGCATCACAATGGAATCATTTACCGCAATACCTGCCAGTCCGATAAACCCATACAGCACGACCAGAGAAAAAGGCTGCCCGGTAATAATTAAAGAGGATACCGCACCGATAAAGGTAAACGGTACTGCAAATAAAATAATAAAAGGCTGAACATATGATTTAAACTGAGCCCCCAGTATCATATAGATCAAAAATATTCCCAGGATAAACAGCTGCCCGATTGAGCTGAATTGTTCTTTCATCTCCATAAATATACCTTCAAACCGGATCGAATATCCCGGATATTTTTTAATAAACTCCCTCGCGTCTTTTTCCAGCTGCTGATTAACCTCAAAAGGCGTATTGATATTTTTATCCACATCCGCGGATAAGGTAGCTGCCCGATCAAGTTTAAAATGTCTGATCTTGGTGTAGCCTGATTCAAGGGTAATATCTGCAACATTGCTTATAGGCACCAGATCACCTTCCGGTGTGGGTATTTTTAAAGCCTTGATATCATCAATGGTTTGAACCTGCTGCGGGTCATACTTTACGATCACATCGATCTCGTCATCCCCGTCTCTGAAAACTGTGGCTATTTTACCGTTATACGCGTTTCGAATAGATGAAGCGATCGTGAACACATCAAAGCCATACAGCGCGGCTTTTTCCTCATTGACCCGAATCTTTAAATCTTTCTTGCCGAATTCAAGATCATTCTGAAGACCATATACGCCGGGGATCTTTGCAATCATTTGTTTAAGTTCTTCAGAAATGGTCTTCAAATCCTCAAGATACTTGCCCTGAACCTTGACTTCAATATCCTTAGGCTTAGGCGGGCCGGCCCTGAGCTGTCGAAACTCAATACTTAAGGGGCCGGGAATGTCGGTTGTGATATCTCTGCAAAATGCAATGATCTCATTGATCGACCGGTCGCGGTCATTTCTTTCAACCAGATCAACCATGATATGACCGCTGGCTGTATTGAAAACCCACTCCTGATCGGTGATGAGCATCCCGGCATTTCGAACAATACTTTCGATCTCATTTTCAGGCAGCTTTTTTAATTTATCCTCAACCTCCATAAGGACAGCATTGGTTGTTTTCAGATTGGTACCTTCCGGCAGTTTAACATTGATATAAAACTGGGATATTTCCTCCATGGTAAAAAGATCAACACTAATTAAACCAAAAACAATAAACCCGACAAAGGAAATAAACATGGCGACAGCTCCGGCGACAAACGCATACCGCAACTTTAATACAAAGATAAGTATGCCAGTATATTTATTGCGAAGCATAATTATCAGACGGTCCCTGGTCTTGCTCTTTTTAACTTTACCGCTCCAGTCCGCAATATGCGCCGGAAGAATAAAGAAGGCTTCAAACAGCGATGCCAGAAGTGCCAGACAAACCACCATAGGTACCACCCGCATAAATTTTCCCATAATACCGGGCAGCAGCATCAGCGGCAGAAAAGCCGCGATCGTGGTGAGACAGGCAGTGAAAACAGGCGCCACCACCTCATTGGTGCCTTTAATTGCCGCCTCTCTGGGCGATTTGCCCCGATTCATATAGCGGTAACAATTCTCAATGATGACAATCGCATCATCCACAATGATACCGATCACCATCATCAGGCCGAAAAGACTACTGGTATTCAGGCTCAGTCCTGCCATTTGAAGAAAAATAAAAGTGCAGAGTAAAGACACAGGAATACCGATGGTGGCAAACACCGCATTTTTCCAACCAAGAAAAAGGCAAAGAAGCGTAACCACAAAGACCATACCCAGGACAGCATTCAAACTCAGTTTACCGATGGCATCCTTGATCTGAATTGAACTATCATTACTGGTAAGAATGGTGCAGCCTTCAGGCAGCTCATTTTCCTCAAAATCTTTTATAAGTTCTTTTAAGCGCTCAACAATTTCAATGGTATTTCCGTTCTTCTTTTTGGAGACATTGATGGTCGCGCCGGGACGGCCGTTAAACGCGGACTGGGTCGTTGCATCTTCAAAAGTATCCATCGTATGCGCAACGTGAGAAATTTTGACATGCCGTCCTTTAGAATCTGTCTTTATAATCACATCATTGATGGACTGCACATCCTGGTATTCACCAATGGTTCTCACTAGAAATTCAGAATTTGCAACATCCAGCGTTCCTCCGGGCAGATTCAGATTGGTCGCACCGAGAGCTGCCGCGACCTGATCTATGGTGTACCCATAGGCATAGAGTTTGTCCGGATTGATATTGACCCAGATCTCACGCTCACGGATACCGGTAAATTCAACTTTCCCTATATCAGAAAATTCAATGATCCTGTCTTTTAATGTTTCTACATAATCATTCAGATCTTTTTCAGGCAGATCCCCGGTAATGGTGATCTGGAGAACCGGCATCATATCACCGGTAGCCATATCCATGACAACCGTGTCCTCGGCATCTTCCGGGATATCAGAAACATTATCAACCGCAGAACGCAGGTCCTGGAGAATGATACTAAATTCATCATCTGACATATCCTCAAATTTAACAAATATGGTTGAGAGACCTTCAGAAGATTTTGATGAAATAAAATCAATCTTGGTGACATCTTTGATATCATCTTCGATCGGCTTAGTGATCAGCTTTTCCATCTCTTCAGGGGAAGTTCCAGGATATGCCGTGATAATCATCACCATGTTAAAATTGATGTCAGGAAGGAACTCCCGGGGAAGACTGGTGAGTGCGAAAAAACCCAGCAGGATGATCGCCAGCATTGAGGTGTTTGCCGTGACCGGATTATTAACGGATAGTTTTGCAATATTCATAAAATGATTAAATATTAGCTAGTTAATAATATTTACTTCACAATTTGGTGTAAGTGACTCATGACCCAGAACCACGATCTGATCACCGGAATTCAAGCCTTCTTTAATAGCAACAGAGGTACCGGAGAACGCGCCAATAACAACCGATTTTTTTAATGCTTTATTCCCATTTATAGTCCAGACAAAATCCCCTGATTTGGAACTCTCAAGGATCGATTGGGGGATAGAGATAACATCTAAGATCTTTGAAACCAGGATTGACACATTTACAAATATACCCGGATTAAGATTTTTCCCATTATTATTTAAAAATACTATTTCTACAGGATATGTCAGGCTGGCCTCATCTGCTTTCAGCCCGATACTGTGAACTTTCCCTTTAAAGACAGTTCCGGGATAGGATCCAGTGGTAAGTTCAACTTCCTGATCTACATTAATTTTTGATCTCTCAATATCTGTTACACCGATAGAGATCTTTACTTTATCAATCTGAACAACTGATGCAACCTTTTGGCCAACAGAAACATTCGTTCCCAGATCAACGTACCGCTCTGCCAGTATGCCGTCAATTGGACTTTTAATTCGTGTCTCCCGCAAATCTCTTTTTGCGATATCAACTGATGCCTGCGCAGAGAGAAGCTGTCCTTTATCTGATTTCTCCCTGGCTATGGCTGTTTCAAGATCATATTCCGGAATGATCTTATTTTTATACAGATTTTGCTTTCTCTTTAAATCACTTTTACTGGTCAGATGATTTGCTTCCAGCTGAAGAAATCTTCCTTTTGTGTCCTCCAAACGATATTTCAAGAGCTCATCATCAATTGTTAAAATGATACTGCCGCTTGTAAGAATATCTCCCACTTTTGCGTCAACCGACTTCACCCGGCCTGAAATTTCTGAAGAGATCCTGGATTCCTGCCAGGCCTGTACAGTGGCAGACGACCTGATATAACTCTTCACCTCAGCAGGTACGGCCTTCTGAACCCTGACCGGTATTGCCTGAGCTACCTTTTTTTCCGATTCTGCTTTTTGGAGGTTTCTTTTTTTTACTACACGAGTGGATAAGATGATTATTACGATGAGAATGGATAAGGCGACCAGGAACATTGATATAATTTTTTTACGTCTGAATCGATCTCTTGAGCCTGCCATAAGGTTTAACTTTCTTTTATATGTAGGGTTCTAATATTTAATCGTATCCTTTTATATTCAAGTTTCTATTATTATAAGCAGCTTATTAAAACAGTCAACATAATTGACATATTAATATCATATTTAATCATTCATGTTTTAAAATTTACATTAAATTTACAACTTTTATTGTTTTCATAAAAACCATAAACGATCAAGCCTCTTACATAATTCTGTAGGGGTTATAAGCATCCAGTCATTCCAAATCATATTTCTTTATGCTTTCGCTACGATGGTGCCCTGTATCTGCCGGTAAAAAGGGACAAGCTTTTGCAGAGCTTCTTCATCATCTTCAGAAACCCGGTTTTGGAGTTTGAAATTTTACGGTTTTGTTCTTTCAGAATGTCAAAGCCACCTGCTTCATATACTTTCTTAATTCAATAAAAGATATTCCGGCTATATTCTGTTATTCAGCAGGCTTCAGCGACATGGTTTAGGCAGGTTAAAAGTTCAAGTCATTACAGAAAGGTTTTGATATTTTTTTGTTCGATAATCATGAATTATTCTTTTCTGTTTAAACATTTTTGTTTATTCCCACAAAAAGGATAACTATAGCTGTCACTTTTAACATCTACTAACGGTCAGATTAAGTCATAACTTTTACAATTCTTATCCACCAATTCAACTTAGATATCTCAAAAACAACCTACCATCAAAAGAATTACTGTTTCTTCTCCTGCAATGGAAGTCTGATAATGAACTCTGTGCCTTTCCCCATTTCAGTCTCAAAAGTAATCAACCCGCCGTGCTGTTTTGTGATTATAGAATGGCAAATAGCCAACCCCTGACCTGAACCTTTGCCTACCTCCTTGGTTGTATAAAACGGATCAAATATTCTGGATCTGCTCTCCTCCGGTATACCAGTACCATTATCCCGAATATGCACCTCTGCATATTCTCCTACTGTTTTTGAGCTTATGGTTATGATTCCCTTCATGTCAGATTTGACTTCTAAAAGATCCTTAATCGCATGACTTGCATTTATTATCATATTCAAAAATACCTGGTTACATTCTCCGCTTATACACGGTACCAAAGGCAAGTCCGGCGAAAGGTCCGTAACCATTTCGGCAAAGTTTTTCCATTCATTTCTACTGACGGTGATAACGTTCAGGATAGCTTTATTTAAATCAAAAGGCTCTTTGTTCTTTGAGCCGGGATGTGAAAAATCCTTCATGGCACGAACAATATTTGAAATTTGATTTCTCCCTGAAAGCGATTCTGCTAAAGCGTTTGGGATTTCATCTGCAAGATATTCCAGATCTATTTTTTCAACGGTATCATCAACCTCCTTTAATCGGGAATCTGTGGGTTTACCGTTCCTGGCAGCTTCTGCCAGTGCATTATATTTCTCAATTAGCGTATTGAGACTATCAAATGACTCCTTTAAGAAATGTATATTATCCCCAATATACTGTACCGGTGTATTTATCTCGTGAGCGATACCTGCAGCAAGCTGCCCTACAGATGCTAGTTTTTCTGCATGGGTAAGCTGGGATTTAATATTAACCCTTTCCATTTCCAGTTTCTTTCTACCGCTAATATCTCTGGTGATTCCAACAGAACCCATGTATTCTCCGTCCTGACCATACAAAAGGCTTATGCTCATTTCCGTGGGTAGTATTCTGCCATCCGGTAATGGATTATATGATTCCCATCCGGTTATCTTCCCTTCTTCGAATAATAATTCAAGGGCTTTTTGTGCATCGTTAATATAGTCATCATCAATTATTACCTGCTCCCCAGTTGTAGACTCATAAGTACCGGGCCCGACTATTGCGATATCATTTACAGATTTTCCAACTATCTCACCTAAGCTTTTTTTACCTAAAAGTTTAACATAAGAGTTGTTAGCCATGAGAATTTTACTACTACTGTCAGACACGGTTATACCATCCGGCGAGCTTTCTATTATTTTATTAAGATAATCACTCAAATCTCTAAGTTCATCAGCCTTCTTATTAATCTCCGACATGTCTGTTGCTATACATACAAATCCTTCAACTATTCCCAAATTATTTTTCATTTCTGAGAATGATAATAAAACAGGCCAGACATTGCCTTTTTTTGATCTAAAAAAAATATGAACCTGATCTTTTTTGCTTCTTGAAATAATATTTATAAATGAATTTTTTTCTTCAGTTTTCTCAAACAACATATCAATATTTTGACCTGCCAGTTCATTTTTCGAATACTCGAGTAAATTATAGACAGGTCTGTTTACGCCACATATTAAGCCTTCCAGATTAACAATTACAAGCATATCCGTCATCGAATTGAAAATACTGTCGATATAATCTTTAGAAACAGTTGTTTCCTCCAGAGCTGCCGCCAGCTCATTAAAGGCTTCGGCAACACCACCGATTTCGTCATTACTCAAGAGTTCTAAACGAGAAGAGAAATCTCCCCGCCTCATTCTACCGGCAAATTCTATAAGTTTATTAACCGGCTTAATTACCAGAAAGATCAGCAGTAAATAAACTGTTAGAAACAGAAGCATACTAATAAATATTGAAAAAGCGACTACCATATAGTGAACTTTACGCCTTGAATCTATCAGGTTTTTCTCTATGATTGAAACATAAGAATTAATATGATTATTTTTCAAAAAGTTATACTTTTCTAACCCAGAAAATTTAATACCAACCTCAACGAAACCGACATCTTTGTTTTCATAAACAATTTTTTCATTAAATACCTCAACACCTTCTTTTATGAATTTTTGTTTGTAAAAAGGTTTCATTTCTTTATCAAAAAAATTAACGCAGGAAATATCTTTATCCTTAATGCTATATTCAGCTATCTTCTCTAACGACGAAATATCTGAGATTGATATGAGTTCACCGGCATCATCAGTCAGCATTGCAATAACGGCATCGGCTTTAAGCTTGAGCGCCTCACGGAGAATAACGTCTAGTTCTTCATGTTCATCATTTATAATGTCAAGAAAATGATTAACCGATTCAGCTTGTTTTTTATTGTACAGTTGTCCCAGCTGGTAAGTCAGGCCCAGAGAAGAAAGAAAACATAGGCAAAAAGTAAAAAAATTGAATTTGACTGTAATAGTGTTCCAATTCATAAATAAACTTTCTGTAAAAATTATTACATTTAAACTTCTGAAATAAGCGGCAGCAAAATATGAAATGAGGTTCCCTTGCCCGGTTCACTAAACACCTGAATATCTCCTTTATGCTCTTTGACAATTCCATGGACAACAGCAAGACCGAGTCCGGTCCCTTCGTCCTGTTCTTTGGTTGTAAAATATGGATCGAATATATGTTCAAAGTTTTCTTTACTGATGCCATAACCCGTGTCCTTTACGGTAAGCTTTAAATATGATCCGAGTTCTAATTCCGGACATGACATTAAATCATTTTTTTCAATTAATATTTCTTCCAGAGATATTTCTAGAACACCTCCCGATTTTTTCATCGCATGTCCGGAATTGGTGCACAGGTTCATGAGTATTTGATGAATCTGTGTTGAATCAGCAAAAATTAAGTCATTTTTTATTTTAATATTCTGTCTGATTTCAATTGGTTTTGGCAGTAATGATTTCATAAATGTACAGACTTCGGTCACAATAGGAGTTATGTGTATCTGTTTCTTCTCTGACTCTTTTGACCTGCTGAAAGTTAAAATTTTACTTACCAGATCTTTTGCACGATCGGAGGCGGTAAATATTTTATTAATCATTTGATATTCACTTGTGGTTTCATCTATCTCCCTGAGGCAAATTTCAGCATATCCCATTATAACCAATATTATATTGTTGAAGTCATGGGCGATACCGCTGGCAAGGGTACCGATAGATTCCATTTTTTGGGCTTGCCTGAGTTTCTTCTCCATTTTTAATTCGTTCGTAATGTCTCGTGCAATATTAACAGACCCGGTTATTTTACCGTTATCACTCTTAATCGGTGAAATTGTTGTCGATGCATGATACAGCGTTCCATCTTTTTTCTTGTTTATTATGGATCCTCTCCAAACATCTCCCTGTAAAACAATATCATTAATTTGTTTATAAAATATCCCGTTATCATTATCACTTGATAGAATACTAATATTTTGCTGCCCAACAACCTGATTAGAAGAATATTGGGTAATACGTTCAAATGCAGGATTAACATAAATGATATTACCCTCAAGATCTGTAATGACTACAATTTCATCGGCCGGCTCTATCGCGGTTGATAATTGGATCCGCGCCTCATTTGCCAGGTTGAATTCAATCATTTCACGCCTGAGCTTTTCATTGCTTATTTTTAGCTGTGAGGTCCGTTTCTGAACTTTTTCGTCCAAATACCGGTTAAGCTCTTTAAGCTCAGCGTTCTGTTTTTCAGTAAGATCGTGAAGCTGTTTGTTTTCCCGTATTATTTTATAATGGTCAAGTGACTGACGGATCTGCAAAATCATATCATCCGGAAGCCATGGTTTTTCAACATATCTGTGTATTTTACCTTTGTTTACGGCGTCAATTATTACATCCATCTCTGAATAGCCGGTCAGAAGTATACGTATGGTATCCGGGAAAATCTGTTTTGCATGTTCAAAAAATTTGACGCCGCTCATACCCTGCATCTGCTGGTCAGAAATTATTAATGAAAAAGGCTGGTTAGACTCGTTGAGTATTTCAAGAGCCTCTTCACCGCTTGATGCGGTTTGTATGTCATAGTTCTCTCTGTGCAAAACTCTTTTGAGCGTCTGTGTTACAACGACCTCATCATCTACTAAAAGCAATTTATGTCTATATTGTGAATTCATACAACCTCAACTTTCAATGGTCAATCATCAATCCTTAGTGTCTGCCGGCAGCCTGATTACAAACTCTGTACCTTTACCCACTTCAGTTTTAAAGGTAATCGAGCCGCCATGTTTGTCTGCTATTGTTGAATATACAATAGCCAAACTCTGCCCCATTCCCTTACCCACATCTTTGGTGGTATAAAACGGATCAAATATTTTTGAGCGGGATTCAACGGGTATTCCTGTTCCATTATCCCGGATACGAATTTCCACCCATTCATCTTCAGAACAGGTACTGATAATAATACGGCCTAATCCTTCTAAACCGTTATTCACAGCAGCTGTAATGGCATCCACTGCATTAAGAATCATAACCAGCATCACCTCATTTAAATCTTCTGATATACATGAAATCAGAGGCAGACCGGGATCAAATTCCATTTTCACTTCAGCGACATCGCACCACATGTTTTGAGTTAAGGTAACAGTTGTTTCAATAGTATCATTGATATTATGCAGGGTCTTTTCTTTTGATGAGGGTTTCGCAAACTCTTTCATTGCCGCAACAATCTTTGCGATCCGTTTTGTTCCTTCCCGGGCCTGAATAACTGCCTTTGGAAATTCCTCTCCCAGAAATTGAATATCAACATCTTTCTTGAATTGTTCAATATCTTCAATCATTTCAAGCATAATTGATTTTTCTTTCAGTGTCTTAAAGGCAGTTTCATATTTATTAAGCAGCCGGCTCATCTCACTGCACACATCATTAAGAAAACTGATATTGTTACCCACATACTGAACAGGTGTATTTATCTCATGAGCAATTCCCCCGGCAAGCTGCCCCATGGATTCCAGTTTCTGAGATTGTTGAATCTTTGATTCAAGTTCGACTTCCCTGGTGATATCACGAATGATTTTAACAAAATGAGTGATTCTGTTTGTCACATCAAAAATAGGAAAAATTGTGCCTTTTTCCTGATAAATTGAACCGTCTTTTTTCTTGTTATAAAAATTTCCTTCCCATGGTTTACCGGACTTGATCGTTTCCCATAAATCTTTATAAAAAAGCGGGTCTTGTCGACCGCTTTTTAAAATTCGGGGAGTTAAACCGCTTACATCTTTACTTGAATATCCTGTCAATTTCTCAAAAGCCGGGTTTACAAACTGAAATACACCCTCATTATCGGTGATTATAATAGATTCAAAAGCCTGATCAATAATCTTTGACATTCTATTAAGAGATTCATCATCTTTTACCCGGCTGGTAATATCATGAAGAATTCCAACTGATTCAATGATTTCACCATTATCATTTAACAATAAAGAAATATGTTCTTCTGTAGGGATCAGTCTACCGCTTTTTTTCACAAGATAAGATCTATGATTAATAATTTTACCCTTTTCAAATAATTCCTCGATCATTTCAACTGATGCGTCAAAATAATCCTGGGTTATATTTACCTTTGTATCACAGACGGTATCATATACTCCTGTTTGACGAGGTGCGAATTCCATTAACATTTTCCCAACAACTTCAGCTTCTGTACGACCCAATATCTCTAAAGCCGCTTTATTAAGTTTTATAATAGTGCCGACATTGTCAGACACTATAATGCCGTCAACGGAACCTTCAACGATCCTGTCAAGCTGATCTTTGGTTTGATTTATTTCATTAATCCGAATTCTTTGTTTTGTAATGTCATGAATAATGCAAAAGCTGCCTGTTATCTCATCCTGATTGTTTTTTAAAATTGCCACATTCTGGACTATAGGCACCAATTGCTTTTTCATATTTAAAAAATAGGTCTCCCAATTTCCCACATGTCCTTTATCAAGAAGCTGTACTGAATTTTCAACATTATCCTTGATAAATTCTGAGTCTATCTGAATCTTTTGACCTATCGTTGAATCATATGTACCTTCCTCATAAATAGAAAAGTCATATATTTTTTTGCCGGTCACATCCGTTAATTCACAGTTCATCATTTCAAGAAAAGCATTATTTGTCCTGGTTATATTACCCGTTTCATCGGAAAAGATAATGGGATCTAATGATCTATCAATTAATTGATTCAATTCATTCTGAGAGGCCAAAAGTTTATTATTGGAAGTCTGTATTTCATGAGTTCGTTTAGTGACCTTTTGTTCAAGGTTCAAATGATAATCCTGAAGTTCTTTCTGGGCACGAAATCTTTCCTTTTCATAATTTAAAATTCGCTTTGACAACAAGATAATGATTATGATAGAGCAGAAGTAAATAATCATGATTACAACAAGCTCATTTTTTATTATTTTTTTCTGGCTTTTGATAAAAGGTTCAAGCGGGATAGAAACACTTATTCCTCCTCTAACATCCCCCTCCTTATATCCCAAATAACCGTGACATTTTAGACAGCTTTTTTTAACAATCATCGGTTGAATAAGACGGAAAAAAGTTCCCTCACTGTTCTTCACAATCTCAGAAACTTCCGGGACCCCATGGTCAAAAGACTCAAGAGCCTTACGCTCCCAACTGTCCGGCTTGTTAATCGGGTTTACTAATTTTAGGCTGGTAAGATGTCCGCCTACTCCATAAGTTTCATTGTATTTTGTGGTGATCTGACGTAACAAGTAGGCAGGATTTATTAATGTCAGCTGTTTACCGGATGGTGTGCTGATATCGCGTTCGGAAATATCTTTAAGATATTGATTGGGTGGGTTATGCTTGCTGATCGGCGCATATACCCCGCCATGCAAGGAGGTCCATTGTCTTAAACTCAGGTCTTTATTTAAAATAGTGACAGCATTTATCTTTGACTGTAACTCTACAGTATTCTTATGATCATAAATTACCCATGTAACCAAACAAACGATTAAAAAAGTCCAGAATATCAGAATAACAATAATTTTTTTATAAAGATCCGAAGTCCTATCCATCAGCGGGCTTTTATTTTTCATCTATTAAACTCGCAGGTAAAAAACAGTTATTGTTCTTCCAGAATATTATTTATATCTTTTATATCATTTATTAGCTCATTCAGCTTTTCATGAGATTTTTCAGGTACAATAATCGCACCGGTTAAATCACGATTTACTTTTGTAATACCTGGAGATTCCCGCTCAAGATGCTGAATAATATTCGCCTGGGACTGCGTTTTATCCAGCAGACGTCTTGCATGAATCATTAATTCTCTCTGCTGTAATGCCTGACGAATAGATACGGCTAATTCAGAGGTATTACACGGTTTTGTAAAAAAACGGTTAATGGCACCTTTATTTATAGCTTCAACAGCCACTTCCAGAGTCGCCTGACCTGTTAGCATAAAACGAATTGTATCCGGAAATTTCAATACGACCAGGTTAAGGAAATCAGTACCTTTCCTGCCCGGCATGTCCTGGTCTGAAATTACCACATCAATTGTCTGACTATTGAGAGTTTCCATAGCCTGTTCAGCAGAACCTGCACACAGAACTTCATAGTTCTCTTTTCGAAGTGCGCGTTTAAGACCATCAAGAATATTTTTATCATCATCTACAAGGAGCACGGTATTTGACATTATCTTTCACCTTTAGTTTTATTTACCATAATTATTTAATCATCGATTATATCAACAACTGATAAAGGCTCTTTAATGCCCATTGTCTTATGAATATTTCTTAGCCGGATAATCAAAGGCTGTGTGACTTGCTGACCTTTAGTTATAAGCATCAGGCCCGATGTTGCCATAACATCTTCTGAAAGAATCATTTTACAGGTTAGCTCGGTTACTCTAATTAACCGATTTTTTTGTTTAACTTCAGCTTTGCATATGGCAATTAATTTATTCAGTAGAAGCGGATCATATTTATACTTATGCCGTAAGAGAGTACTCAGGGCGGTTTTGGTATCCTTCCCTGAAGAAATCTGCATATCAAAATCAATTGCAAGATGTAAGGCACGGGCGCCGAGAGGGATATCCTCGCCCGACTTACCTTGTTCCGGTAAGCCGGAACCATCATAATTCTTTTCCTGATACTTTATTATTTCCGCTATAGCTTCCAGACGAGGAATCTTGGCCAGCAGATCATGACCGATATCCGGGAGTGACTGGTACATCTCCATTTCATCCTGTGTAAGACTTCCTCCTTTGCATATATTTTCCAGCACCTGGGTCGGCAGAGTCACACAGCCTATTTGTGAGAGCATGCCCGCTATGTCAAACTTCCATCTTGACTTAAGCTTAAGAGCTATTGCCAGCTTACGCATAATTGTTTGTATCCGGACGGCTCTACCAAATGCAAGCGGACTCACAAGAGAGATGACTTCCATCATCACCTTTATGCTGCCGCTGAGTGTTTTTTCAAGCAGTTCCTTTTCTGCTGTTATTAGTCGATACTGTTCTATACCTGTATCCAGTACTTTAACCAGAGTTTCAGACGGACAGGGTTTTGTTAAAAACCTGAAAATGCTTCCTTCATTGACCGCCTCAATTGCTTTATCAAGATCTGCCTGGCCGGTGAGCATAATACGTACGGTATCCGGTTTTAATTCCATCATCTTTGATAAAAATTGAATACCATCCATTCCGGGCATCATTAAGTCAGAAACCACAACCGCAAAAGGGCCCTGCTCAGCGACAATTTTCAAACCTTCCGCACCGCTCGTGGCAGTGGTTAATTCAAAACCCTTGCGAAGCTGTCTTTTATAAGATTCTAAAATATTCGTTTCATCATCTACACAAAGTATTTTCCTGTTCATTTTCTATCCTCTTCATTGTTAACAGATACACAGCATGTCCGCCAGGCGTCAAGCCTGTCGGTTAAACCTAAGCTATCAAGATATTCCATATCCAGCTGAGACGTTGTTGTCAAAGGCGCCGGGTGCTGTTCATGTTCAAATATATTTGCAACATGAACAGCCGTTAGCGGGCTGAACCCCTGGCCCGAACATTTTAATGGACAGTGAGAGAAGGCCAGTGCTTCTACAATCGGGTCAGGAAAACCCCATAGGGCCAGTAAGTATGCGCCTAATTCAAAATGGGTTGAACCGATAACTTCAAGTTCGGCATTACTCACAGAAATATTTTTATCTTTAGCAAGCTGCAGAATATTTTTATATTCCTCCGGCAGGTTAGCGGCCATAATCAAAGAACCGACCTCATGCAGCATCCCTGCCAGAAAAGCATCATCCCGAGCTGTTTTATCCACCCCTTCCTCCATGCAAATCAGCCTGGCGTATGCAGCAACAGCTGTGCTGTGACTAAACAAATATTCGATATACCGTTTTCCGATATCTGTTCCCTCATATTGTTTAAAGACATGTATCGACAGCACCAAAGCTTTTATCGTATCCAGCCCCAGCAGATTGACCGCCTGGGTTGTATTTGAAACCTGCCTCGGGAGACCAAAAAATGCTGAGTTTACCATCTGCAGGGTCTTGGCTGTCATGCCTACATCTTTTGAAATAATGTCGCCGATTTTCTGGATAGAGGAATCCTGCTTATTTATTTCCTCCAGAACCTCGATATAAAAAGATGGAAGGCTGGGTAATGTTTTAATCTGTGTAACCAGCTCCTTTATTTTGTTGTCGTGAAGGAGTTCACGCAAAGCACATGCCCGCGTGATCGTATCCTTTAGCTGATCTGCATCACAGGGCTTTGCCAGATACTGATGCGTCGGACCGACAGAGCGGAGAATCAACTCATTATCAGAGTGACCGGAAAGTATAATCCTCACCGTTTTTGGATATCGTTCCATAACGACTGTCAGCAACTGCGCACCGTCCATAAGGGGCATTCGCATATCAGAAACCACAACATCAAAAGATTGTTCTTCCATAAGTTCAAGTGCTTTTTTTCCGCTTTCTGCAAAGTCCATGTCCCATTTTTCACGCTGAGACCTCAGCATTCTTTTAACCCCCTGGAGGACGTTAGGTTCATCATCCACAAAAAGTATTTTTATTTTTTCTGTCATAAAGATTTCTCCTCATTTATTTCGGAAACTGTATTTAGCGGAAGCCGAATAACAAACTCTGTCCCCTGACCTTCAATACTGTTCACCGTAAGTGTTCCACCATGTTTTTCTTTAATAATGGTCCGGGCAATGGACAACCCCTGACCGGTACCCTTTCCAACCTGTTTTGTTGTAAAAAATGGATCAAAAATTCGATTTTGAATGTCTTTTGATATCCCACAACCTGTATCAGAGATCAGTATCTGAGCCCATTCATCAACACAGGCTGTTTTTACGGTGATGGTACCTTTTTCATCTGAATCTTTACCCATTTTTTCTTCAATTGCATGCGCTGCATTAATAACCAGATTCAGTATGACCTGATTAAAATCACCGGGCAGGCAGGAAACCATTGGAAAGTTCGGATCAAATTCAGTAACCATGTCAGCTGCATATTTCCATTCGTTCCGGGCCACAGTAATTGTACTATTGATTGCTTTATTAATGTCAAACAAAACTTTCACATCACTGCCCGGATGTGAAAACTCTTTCATGGAACGAACAATCGTTGCAATTCGTTCTACACCATCCAGTGTTTGCGTAATTGCCTTCGGGATTTCTTCTTTCAGGTAATCAACATCCGTTTCCTTTATGACTGCTTCAAGTTCATCAATTAATTCTTGTGAAACTTTTTCTTCCTTAACAGAAGTAAAAAAATCTCCATATTTCTGTATCAGCTCAAAAATTTCTGAGTAACTGTCTTGAGTAAAACGCGTATTATCCCCGACATATTGGGTTGGCGTATTTATTTCATGGGCAATTCCTGCAGCAAGCTGGCCAATTGATTCAAGCTTCTGTGCATGTGTAAGTTGTATCTCAAGATCTTTGCGTTTCGTTATATCGTTTCCCAGGATAAGAATACCTGAAGTTTTTCCCTTCTCAGTTGAGATCAGATGTAAAGTAAGTCCAAGAATTGCAGAATTTCCTTCAGGTGTTTGATATGTTATGTCTTCCAAACGCCCCCCGGTTTTCTCTCTCATAAAACGTTCAATTTGTTTCTTGATTAAATCTTTATCCCATAAGATATCACATTGAGACAGCGGCTTTCCCTCTACATCATTTATTTTAAATCCAAAAGCAATTTCAGCCGCCTTATTCCAGCGGGTAATATTTTTATTTTTATCCAGGATAATAAGAATAGCTGTAATAGATGAAATAATACGATCTGTTTCTTTATACGCCTGTTTTATTTCCTGCTCGGCTCTGGAAAGCTCTGTAACATCACGAAAGGTCTGCATCCACCCTAATGGCCGGCCATTTTTATTTGTGAGTTTAACAGCAACTACATCATAATTTCCATCCCATAAACTATAGGATTGGAGAATAGATTCAGTAGCAGAAGCCTCCAGCATATTTATTAAAGGACAATCTTCCAACCTGTGATCATTGCTGCATAGCGATTTATGTAAATTGTGACCATTAATATCATTATCTGTTTTATTTATGGCAGTAAAAAATTTTCGGTTATATTGTTTAATATTAAAACTATCGTCCAAAATAACGATACTGTCCGGCCAGGAGTTAAAGCTGCCTTCCCATTGTTCAAGTAAAAGATTTTTAGATTGTACTTCTTCAAGTGCGTGCAAATATTTAACCGCACGCCTGATTGTCATCTGAAGTGTAACGAATTGACAGGGTTTATTAAGAAAATCAAATGCACCCAGTTTTATTGCTTCTAAAGACGTATCAGTATTACCATGTGCTGTCAGGATAATAGACAGCACCTGAATCTTCTCGTCCTTTATCGCCTGCAGCAATTCAATGCCATTTAATTCGGGCATTTTTATATCTATTAAAACAATATCCATATCGCCGGCTCTTAGTTTTTCAAGTCCTTCCCTTCCATTCTCAGCCGTAAAGCAGGGGAAGCCTAATTCTTCTATCTGTGCAGGGAGTATCTCTAAAATATTTTTATCATCATCGACTATAAGTACCTGCGGGTTTTTCTTTAACATGGTAATTACACCTCAAGATATATTAATTTTAAAAAGATTTACCTGTCAGTTTTTTGCGTAAGCTGAAGCTCTATTGCTCTCAGAAGTTCATTGGATAAATACGGTTTCTGAATAAATGGCAGACCCATATCTAAAATTTGTTTAATCTCAGAATTATCTTCATCAAAACCGCTGGTAAAAAGAAATGGCGGCCTTGATTCTGTGCTTTGCAGCTTCTCATAGACTTCAATAGCACACATTTTCGGCATAATAACATCTATAAATACCAGGTCAATATTATTCTCCCCGGAATTAAGCAAACTAAGTGCTTCCAGACCGTTTGCTGCGGTTACAACTTCATAGCCTTCCCTTTTGAGTTTTTTTGAATATGTTTCCAAAATTGATTCATTGTCCTCGACAATCAAGATTGTATTTCCCTTACTGTTTACTGCAGATTTTTCTCCATTTTCATCTTTCGAAACAATATGTCCTGTTAAAACCGGCAGATATATTTCGAACTCACTTCCGGAGCCAACTTTGCTTTGAACCTCCATAAACCCTTTATGTTTTTTGACAATTCCATATACAGTTGAAAGTCCCATCCCGGTTCCTTTATGCTTCTTTTTAGTAGTAAAAAATGGTTCAAATATACGATTTATAATATTTGTTTCTATTCCTATTCCATTGTCGGAAATTTTTAATCTAATATAGCTGCCAATCTTTGCCCATGGATATTTATCGGTAAACTTTTTATTAATATTTAATTTTTTTGTTGAAATATTTATCCGTCCCCCTTTTGGCATGGCATCCTGAGCATTAACGCATAAATTAATAATAATCTGTTCAACTTGCACTGAGTCTGCATAGATATCATCTAAATGATCTTCTAAATTCAAATCAATCTCAATATTTTCTTTAATAAGATGAAAAAGTATTTTTGAAATAGACTTTACCGAGTTGTTTAAATTAAGGTTACATAATTCTGTTTTATTTTTGCGGCTAAAAACAAGAAGCTGTTTTGTCAGTGATCCGGCTTTGGTGGCTATTTGTGTAATTTCTTTCATATCTAAAATCATTTGTTCTTTTGACAAAGACTCAATCGAGCCTAGATGTGAATGTCCAAGTATGGCCTGAAGGTAATTACTGAAATCATGCGCTATGCCTCCTGCCAGCTGTCCGATAAACTCAAGTTTTTCGATCTGTTCTATATGCTGCCGGATCTTAAAAATCTCCTTATCTTTTTGAATAAACTTGTTCCTTTCTTCTGTTTCCCTTAACACACGTTGAATTGTTGGATTGAGACGGGTCAAGTTTTGCTTCAGAATATAATCCGAAGCTCCTTTTTTTAACAATTCAACAGCCTTTTCTTCACCAATAGCTCCGGAAACAACAATAACAGGAATATTCGGGTAGGACTTCCGGGTAATTTCCAGTAGTTGAATAGCGTTAAATGCCGGAAGATGAAAATCACAAAGAATAACGTCCGGTAGAGACTGCTCAAGATTTCTTATAAGCTCCTCCTTTGTTTCAACACGACAGCTGTTATAGTTTATCTCTGACTTGTTGATCTCATACTCAATAAGCTCAGCATCTCTGCTTGAGTCCTCTACCATTAAAATATTAATTGTTTTCTTCATTTTTAACCTTTTAATTAAATTATTAAATAATTTCTCAGTTTGCCGGTAAACAATTATTTTTAAAACTTCTAAGGGTATTTATAAGTTCTTCGATATCTGAATTTTTGTTAAAAATAAAATTCGCACCGAGTCCTAAACACTTTCTTACATATTGCGGATATATATAACTTGTAAGCATTATAACAGTACTTGTACTATTCTGTTTTTTGAGCTCTCGGAGAACATTAATGCCGTTGCCTTTCTTCAACATAATATCCAGTATAACAATATCAGGTTTTAATTCCATTATGGCCTTTATAGCTTCGTCTTCTGTCTCTGCTTCTCCTGAAATCTCAACACCCTCAATTGACAAAATAAGCATTGAAAGCCTCTCACGCATAATCTCTGAATCATCTACAATATATATTTTCATTTTCACTATTCCATTCATTATATGTATTTGTTTATTTAATATCTTATAATAGAGAGGTTTTAAATCGTACAAATGATGATTGTTTTGTAGAATATATTTCTTTTTTTTGTCATAGAAAGAACGACGAATCATATATAAAAAAAATATGATTAGTTGGACATCTTAAAAAGTTTTTAAAAAATACAGGGGATGTCTCTTTAGATCGATATCAATTTGTGAATAGATTATTTGAAGGGTATTTAAATATCTTTTAGTTATATTTAAACTAAAAATTTTTCCGTAGATTCTAAAGTTTTGCCGGATATCGGTTAGTCAACCAACTCCTGTTTAAGAGCATAGCGCGTGAGTTCAGCATTATTTTTCATGCCCATTTTATCCAGAATACGTGAACGGTAGGTACTGATAGTCGTTATACCCAGACACAACGATTCAGATATCTGGCCCACCGTGTTTCCCTGGGCAATCAACTTCAGTACCTGAAATTCACGGTCAGACAAATCGACATGAAGAGGCTTTTCCGCATCCCGATCAAAGGAATCCGCGATAGTTTCAGCAAGTGCAGTACTAATATATTTTTTCCCCTGATGGATTTTTTTAACGGCAGTTATCAACTCATTAGAAATACTGCTTTTTGAAAGATAACCGAAAGCACCCGCTTTTAGAATTCTGACGGCATACTTATCTTCAGGATACATGCTCAAAATTAAAACCGGCAAATGTGGTTTCATCCGCCTGATTTCTTTTAAGACATCAAGTCCATCCATCCCGGGAAGATTAAGATCCAACAGAACCACATCATAGCTTCCAGCAGCAACTTTTTTACAGGCATCCCTTCCGTCTGCTGATTCTCCGCTTATCGTAATCCCATTGGAATTACCCAGTACTTTTTTAATACCCTCTCGAAAGATTTCATGGTCATCGACAATTAAAACTTTAATCATTTTAAGCCCTTACCTCATCGTAAAAAAAACATTTTCGCCTGTTTGTGCCAAAAGATCAAATAATTTTAAAATTCAAAAAAACCGAAAAAACCTGTTTATCTATCCAGGGCAGGAATAGCGGCTTTCAGAATTGTCCCTTTTCCCTTGAAGCCCTCGATTTCAAAAATTCCGTTCCACTGCAAAATCCGTTCGCGCATACCGGTAAGTCCAAACGATTTCACATGATTGATCTGTTCATTTGAAATGCCGACTCCATCATCTTCAATTCTTAAAAATATCAAGCCGGCATCTTTATAAATTTTCAAATGAACAGATTGAGCTTCAGCATGGCGAAGAATATTGGTAAGGGCTTCCTGACAAATCCGGTATAAAGCAAGTGCCTTGTTATTACTAATCTTTATCTCTTCATCCGGCATTAATAAGTTACATTCCAGCCCCGACCTCTTTTTAAACTCCTCCAGCTCCCATTCTATAGCAGGAATCAATCCGAGATGCTCGATCAAATCAGGCCGCAATCTGGCAGATAAACTCTGAACTGACAAAATAGCACGATCTATTAAACTAAGCATTGACTCTTTTCTGTCGTCAAAAAAATCTTCAGGCGTGTTAATAGCTGGGTCGAGCATAAAAAGATCTATCTTCAGCGCTGAAAGAATCTGCCCCAGTTCGTCATGTATTTCACGTGCGATTATCTTACGTTCTTTCTCACGGGCCTCATCGAGATGTGCTGTAAAATTTTTCAGCTGTTTTTCCGCCTGAATACGCGTGGTAATATTTTCAACCATTTCAGTTACGGCGATGACCGTCCCTGATTTATCTTTTATGGCACTGGTAACTATACGAAAGTTTTCAATACTATCATTCCCGCGTGGAGTCTCTATAATCGCCTCATGGACCTGTCCGTCCTTGAAAGACTTTACAGCAGGGCAATAATGGCAAATATCTTCTTTAGGAGGATCGTTTAAGCATTTATAACAATAATTATTTTTAAAAATATTAATGTTCGGGAACCATGTCCGCATTTGTTTGTTCATCGTCAGCACCTCAAAATCAGGGCTGATAAGAGCTATACCGATTCCGATATTCTCAACTAACGTTTTATAACGCTCCTCGCTTTCCAGCAATTCTACCTGAACTTTCTGAAAAGACATTCTCTCGTATGATTCACGAATTGCACGCTGAACAGCCGGAACCAGACGGAACAATTTTTGTTTAAGCACATAATCCGTTGCGCCCGCTTTCAGGCTTTCAACAGCATATTCCTCTCCCAGCTTTCCTGAAACAAAAACAAACGGTATGTCCGGACATTCCTGCCTTGCCCGCGCAAGGGCCTCCAGCCCGTTATAAGAGGGAAGAGAATAATCTGCCAGAATTAAATCAAATTTCTTTTCTTTAATCGCATTTTTAAATTGCTGCTCATTTGATACATGTATTATCTGATAATCCTGCTGTGAGGATGTTAATTCTAACTTAATAAGCTCAGCATCCAAAGGATCATCCTCCAGATGTAATATGACCGTCTTCTCAATCATTACGATACGCTCCGCCTCAAAATATTTTCAGGGTTGCCTTGAAAATCAAGATGTTGTTTCATTCAGAACTGCCCAGAAAAGAACTAATGTTTTCAATACTTCTGAAAATTGATAAAAATTCATAGGCTTCACCACATACGCATTGGTACCCAATTGATAACTTTTCAAAACATCACTTTCCTGGTTAGATGAAGTAAAAATAATAACAGGTACTAACTTAAGCTCCTGATCTGAACGTATCTGCCGCAGAACCTCGTGACCATCCACCTTAGGCATTTTTAAATCAAGGAGTACCATGTCAGGGTTAACCCTGGGCCGTTCCCTGTAATCTTTCCGGCAAAAAAGATAATCAAGCGCTTCTTCACCATCCCTAACAATCATTACTTCATTTTTCAAATAATGATCATCAAATGCTGCCATCACCAGTTCTGCATCACGGTGATCATCTTCCACCATCAAAATCGTTTTTATCTTATTCATCACCAATCCTTCCATCCGGCTTGTTTTCTAAAAAAGGCAGACTAACATAAAAAATTGCTCCTTTGCCGATTTCTCCCTCTGCCCACACGCGGCCGCTGTGCCGCTCCACAATGCGTTTCACGTTAGCCAGGCCGATTCCGGTTCCTTCAAACTCAACTTCGCTGTGGAGGCGCTGAAATACACCAAATAGCTTGTCTTTGTATTTCATGTTAAAACCCGCGCCGTTGTCCTGAACCTTTATCGTTATCTCATTTATGCTGCTTTCTACGGTCTCAATATCTATTTCAGGTCTGGATTTATGCCTTGTAAATTTAAAGGCATTATTGATCAGATTTGTAAACACCTGTTTTAAAAGGTTTGGGTCTCCGCTCACCTCAGGCAGCTCCCCTATCCGGCAAACAATACCCCTTTCCTTCATCTCATCTGAGAAATTATTTATAATTTCGCACACCATTATTGCAAGATCAACATTTTGCCGGCTTAATTTGATCCGCCCGGTTCGGGAAAAATCCAGAAGATTGTCTATTAAACAGCTCATGCGCTCGGCCTCTTCTTTGATCACGTCAAGATAATGCTGCCCCTTTTCGTCAAGTTTCTCTGTTAAATTATCTTCAAGCATTTGTGAAAAACCGGACAGATGCCGTAGCGGCGCTCGAAGATCATGAGAAACAGAGTAGGCAAACGATTCCAGTTCAGTATAGGCACTTTTTATTTCAAGTGTTCTTTCTACAACTTTATTTTCCAGTTCCAGATTTAATTGATGTATTTTTTCCTCTACCTGTTTACGTTCAGTGATATCAAGAATACAGGCACAAAAAAGATCCCGGTCTTTTGTCGGTAATCTCACCAGCCGTACCTCACAGGGAATATCTTTACCTGCCATATTACGGTGCATCCATTCAAAAACAGGGTTCTTTCCCTCCAAAGCCAGTTTCTTTTTTTCCATAGCAAAATCCCGGGACAAACAACCATTGGGCTGTTTCAGAGGACTCAATTCAAGAGGGCCAACAATTAAGAACATTTCAGGTTCAAGCCCGAAAAGCTGCATTGCCCTTTCATTAAAATCTACAAAAGGGCTTCCGTTATCCGTGTCTAAAAGAGCGATCGCTTCAGGGGCATATTCAATCAGTGTTCTGTAGCGTGCTTCGCTTTCCTGCATCTTTTCCTCTGCCTGCTTACGCTCGATGATGTCTGTTCCAACAGATAAAATCTCAAGGACATCCCCATTCCGGTCCAAAATTACTCTATTTGTCCAGCTGACCCAAACCCTTTTTCCATCCTTGCAGATGTTCTCATTTTCATTTTGTTCGTATTTCTCAGGTTTCTTTAAAATATCAAAAACCATTTTATTCAAATCGCGGCCGGTACTTTCTGTCTCGGGGACTATAGAGCCGATTACGTTTTTGCCGACAATTTCGGACTTGTCAAAACCAAAAAATTTTTGAGCAAATTCATTAAAAAAAGTTATGGAGCCATCGGGTCTCCAACGCAAAATTATGCTATTTGCGTTTTGAACGAGCTCTCTGTATTTTTCTTCGCTTTTTATTAAAGTTTCTTCTCTAGTTTTTAGTTCAGTGATATCCTGTGTAAATCCAATCAACTTTTGAAGTCTGCCCTTTTCATCCAGCTCTAAATCCGCTTTTTGCCGAACCCATTTTATTTTACCGTCAATGACTAAACGATGTACTATATCAAAGAATTTTCCTTCAAGAGCGGCATTCCATTCCCGGTTGACATATTCCCTGTCATCGGGATGGACCTTACCTATTAATAGCTCATAAGTGACAAGAGTGCCGTAAGGTACTCCAAGAATCCGGCAATTTTCATCCGTCAGAGCAATAAGGTTTCGCCCAAAATCAAATACCCATGTTCCGACCTGGCCAAGTTCCTGTGATTTATTAAGGGCAAACTGCTGTCTTTTAATTTTATCTTCATTTATTTGATGTTGCTTTATCCGCCACATCCCGTCAACCAGAAGCTGGAGCTGTTTTATATCACTCTCTGTATATGGGTTTTTTTTATTGCTGACAGCCAACAGTGCCACCACACGGTTATTATCCAGAGCAGGAACAGAAAGATAATTTCTTATCTGAACATGGCCTTCAGGCAGGCCTCTTTTAAAAGGACTAATATCATTGTAATTATTTACAAGAATTGGTTTTTTTTGACGGACAGGCTCAGCCCACAAACCTGAATTTTCAATGGATAAAATAAACGATTCTTTTCCAATCTTGCATTCCGTCAGGGAATCCTTAGGCAAGGAACAAAAACTCATTTCAGTTTCATCCTCACTTATAAAACCAAAAAATCCAAGCTTACTTTCTGTCATTGCAACAGCCTGATTAACAATATAATCTGAAATAATCAGGTCATCTTCAGTAGACAATTCGCTAAGCTGGAGCAGTGTATCCAGCGGAATTTCATTAATTTTCTTCTCATACGCCGACTTTTTAAGTTCGGTAATATCTCTGATAATGTGGACAGATCCGGAAAGCTCTCCGGTTTCACTTAGAATAGGATCCACAGTAACCTGAAACCAGCCCGTGCCAATCTGAAGATCTAAAGACTCTCGTTTTAGGCTATTTTTCATCCGATTGACCGGATATTCCGGAATTACTTCGGCCGTGTTGTGCACGATCTCCCAGCAGTATTTACCGATAATCTCACTTTGATCACGCTGGAACAGCTGTTCAGCTTTCTTGTTGCTTTTCAATATACGGTGATCAGGATCAAGAAACCAGATGACATCATCCGTAGCATCAAAGGTTAGCTGCCATTCTTTCAATTCTGAAACAACGTTAACCTCCGACTGTTTTCGAGCGGTGATGTCAATTAATGCAGTTTTCTTTTTTATCCCGGCAGCAGGCTTTTGTTTACGTGTCGATTTTTTACTATCGGAAACAGCTTTGCCAGCTTTTTTTTTATTTTGGGTTTCTTTTTTTTTGGCGGGCATAAAACAAACCTTTCTTCTTAAATTTAAAGGCTGATTTAAGCAATATTTTATATAATTATATATCTAACATTAACCAATAAAAATGCAATCTAAAAAATAATTATATTCAATATTTTAGATACGTGCTGCTTCACTCCAAACTAAGATACGGTGTCGCACGGCATACTTATGTCTATAGAAACAGATTGATATTATATATTTTAATTGTTTAATTTTACTTAACTATTAATACTATGATTGACAAGAATATAACAAAAAGATATATTTATTAATTGAGCCCTCGTAGCTCAGTAGGATAGAGCAACGGATTCCTAATCCGTAGGTCGTACGTTCGAATCGTATCGGGGGTATTTTTTAAATTTCCAACTTATTTCAAGGACTTAGGCTAACCACCTAAGTCTTTTTTTTTGAGTTTAAACTCATGTCTTACTCAAATGTGACTAAATTGTGACCAAATTACCTGTTATTATTCATACTTTCAGATACTTATAGTTACTTTTTTAAGTCAATGAATTTTTTTTATTCATCCGCAGCTCACCTACAGCCATAGCATAATCGAAAACTATTCTCCCAAGTATCGAAACATTTATATAGCTGGAGTGTCTACCTATGTAGACATGGGAACAACGGAAAAGAAATCATCCAAGAATGAAGATTTCTTTATTCGTCAGATATCAAAGTTTGCCGGAGAAAGACTTCATGTCGAAGTGCCGCTAAAATATCGTAAGCGGTTCAAGGCTGGCGAGTATGTGAAAGTTGAGAAGGTAAAATAATAAAAATAAACACAAAAAGAAAAATTATGTGCGACCAATGTGGATCAATAATGTTGAGAGATAGTAAACATCCAGAAAAACTATCAAGCTTACAATGTGCTAAAAGCTATCAGTACGATGAGTACCTTCGTTACTTAAAACTATAGAAAGTATTGTTTCCCAAGTAAATGATTCAAGTTTTTCTGGTAGTGATTTAAAAAACACTTCTACTTGTTCAATCCAAGCCGGATATAGACCATTTAAACGTCAAAGCTATTAATTATATCAAAGGTTATGTGGACTCTGGCAAGAATTAAAGGTTTGGCACCCATTAAAAGGTCAATGTCAATAGGAAACACCTCTCCCGTTACAAAAATCCTTATTTTGTTTGCATTACGCTCACCATGATGAACCTGCCGCTTTTGTTTTGCACCCGAGATTTCATTTTTTTATGAGTACGAAGTTACTGCTTCGCACCAGGCACCCATCAGGATCAAGACTATCAGAATTTAGCTATCTGTAGTCCCTGGCATATTATTATG